>Ga0302314_10000550_pt1 | contig 69236 bp, 76 predicted proteins | sample III_Palsa_N2_3_FD_200533 | JGI IMG/M metagenome (GOLD analysis project Ga0302314, IMG submission 200533) | Peat permafrost microbial communities from Stordalen Mire near Abisko, Sweden - III_Palsa_N2_3 | ecosystem: Environmental > Terrestrial > Soil > Palsa > Peat permafrost | place: Sweden...
AAGGGACGGGGCCATTTTTGCGCATTGCTGCGCCAGCCGGTGCTTGCATGGAATCACCATGCCGCGCCCCGTCCGGCTTGCACTGCGCAAAAATGACCTCCGTCGCAGGTGCGATTTATCGTGTTATAGGCTCTGGCACCAGCGCCGGCCTGCGCGGCATCCTGACCCTGGCCGTGGTCTCGATCGCCGTTCACCTGGGAGCCCTGCATCCACCGGCCGCTTTCGCCTGGCTCGGCTCGAACCAGGTGACGCTGGCGCTCTGCGCCGTTGCCCTGATCGAAATCCTCGGCGACAAGATCCCGCTGGTCGATCATGCCTTCCATGCGCTACAAACCGTCCTCAAGCCGGTCGCCGCCGCCATCCTCGTCGGCGGCATCGTGCACACGCGGAACTCGCCCGAGTTGTATACGCTGATGGCCTTGGGTGCCCTCAACGCCCTGGGCGTGCACGCCGCTTCCGCCGCTGCGCGCGGCGCTTCGACCGCACTGACCGCCGGCATCGCCAATCCCGCCATCAGCCTGCTGGAAGATGCCGTGTCGCTGGTGATGATCGCCTGCGCCTTTCTGGCGCCGCTGTTTGCCGCGGCTGTCGCCATCCTGCTGACCCTGTTGATCGTGCGCACCGCACGAAAAATCTGGCTGCGCCGCAAATCCAATGGGCCGGAGAACGCATCCAACAGCGGAGCAGGCTGAAGCTCACCGCAATGCCAGCAGTCAAGGTGGGTCCCCTGGCCAGCTACTCCAAAAATCGAGTGCCCGACATGAACACATCCTGGACCCGTCGCGACTTCCTCAGCCTTTCCGGAAGTGCCTTGCTTTCTTCGGTGCTGGCGCCGCTGCCAGGCGTAGCAGCAGATGCCGCGGACAAGCCCGGCGGCAGCGAAGAACTCTATCGAAAGGCCTTTGTGCTCGACTGCAACAGCATGGCCTCGATCGGCGGCTTTTCCGAAAGCGACGCCTCGGAGATCAAACAGATCCTGCACAGCGCCGGTGTCAGTGCCGTCAAGAGCACGCTGGGCGGCAGCAGTGCCGACTTCGAAGGCGCTGTGGCCGATATCGCCGCAGCGCAGGGCCTGATGGAGCGTCACCCGGAGATGTTCATCAAGGTCAGCGGCATCGAGGACCTGGATCGCGCCAAACGCGAGCGCAAGCTGGCCGTGATCTTTTCCTTCGAGGCCGCCAGCATGCTGGAAGACAAGCTCGAGCGGATCGAGCTGTTCCGCAACTTCGGCGTGCGCGTAATGCAGCTTTCCTACAACCACAAATCGCCCTTCGGCTGCGGCTGCCTGGATGGCGACACCGATGGTGTGACCAATCTGGGCAAGCAGGCCATCGCCAGGATGAACACCCTGGGTGTCGCGCTCGACCTGAGCCACGCCAACACGCAGACCACGGCCGACGGCATCGCCCTGTCGACCCGGCCTCCACTCATCACCCACGCCGGATGCCGCAGCGTCTATGCCCACCCACGCAACAAGGAAGACCGGGAAATGAAGGCGCTGGCCGACAAGGGCGGCGTAATGGGCATCTACATGCTGCCCTTCCTTACCGAGGACTCCAGACAGCCGATGCTGGAGGACTACATGCAGCACATGCTGCACGCGCTGAAAGTCTGCGGCGAGGATCACGTCGGCATCGGCACCGACGTGCCTTTCTTCACCGTCACCGCAAGCGACCTGGAGGACATGAAAAAGGATGAAGCGGAACGCCAGGCCAAGGGCGTCGCCGCTCCCGGTGAAGGCCGCCCTCCCTATATCCCGGACCTCAACACCCCGCGCAAGCTGGAAAAAGTCGCCGACGCACTGGTCAGGAAGGGCTACGGCGGCCATGTGGTGGACAAAGTGCTGGGGCTGAATTTCCGCCGGGCGTTCAAGGAAATATGGGCGGTTTAGCCCCCTCGCTACGCACCACTTTGGTTCAAAACTCCGCTCCTGCATCCATCCCCGGGCAAGGCTCGTATACTTTGATAGCGGCCCAATGACGCGCCGCTACGGCCCAAAGACGCGCCAACTCAAGAATTCCGGATCTCTCTTGATCCACCAGTATTGCGCAGGAGACTCTCATGAACCGCACCCGTAAAGCCCTAAGCCTGCTGGCGCCCGCCGCCCTGCTGTTCGCCGCTACCGCCCACGCCGACGTCACTTACAGCGGCGTGCCTGCCGAGTCTTATGACCATTTCGGCAGCAAGGCGGCGATGGACGTGTGGGCGCAGGATCTCAACTACTACGTGCAGGGCGACAACCGCATCAACCAGATCTTCAGCTTCAATGGCGATTTTGCACGGCAGAAAGCGCTGCAGGACGACCTGGAAAACCTGGTGCTGACCGGCTCCACCGACCAGAACCTGGCGACCAAGTACGGCCTGGCCTTGACCAAAACCCAGTACAACGCCGTGATCGAAAACGCCTATCTCGCCTGCGAGGCCTCGCGCACCCGCTACCACGTCTGCAACCGCATCGTCGCCGCCATGGCGCCGTTCGAGCACGTCGCAGTCACACGCTAGACAGCGCGCCTTAGACGCCTGACTGCGTCCGGGGTGGCAGGTCCGGTTGCCGCGTGGTCGCGGCCGGACCCTCAGTTCGGCGGCACCGGCGGCGCATCCTGGGTCGGGGCCTGCGGCATGACCCCGCCATCGGCGTTGTCGTCATCGTCGGTCTCCGCCGGCACACTGTCCTGCGGCGTCACCGGCACCTTGGCCTGCGGCGGGTGGTACAGCACCTTGCCCAGCAGATACTGGTCGATCATCTGGCGCGCCACCGGCGCGGCCGAAGTGGCGCCCCAGCCGGCGTGCTCCGCCACCACCGCCACCACGATCTGCGGGTCTTCCACCGGCGCGAAGGCGATGAACAGCGCGTGATCGCGCAGTTGTTTGCTCACCGTATCCAGCTTCGGCGCGTAAGTCTCATCCTGCTTCAGTCCCGCCACCTGTGCCGTACCGGTCTTGCCGGCTGAGGTATAGGGCGCATCCTTGAATACCGCATAGGCGGTGCCGGTGGTGCTCTGCGTCACCAGCGCCATGCCCTTGATCACCCGTGCGTAGACGCTTTCCTCGATGTCCTTGATCGGCGGCAGCGGCTCCGGCCGCACCTCGCGCGTGTTACCGGTGAGCGGGTCCTTCATCGCATGCACGAAGTGCGGCTTGAAACCACCGCCGTGCATCGCCAGGCGCGCCACCGCCTGCGCCAGTTCCACCGGCGTCACCGTGAAATAGCCCTGGCCCACGCCCATGTTGACGGTTTCACCCAGATACCAGTTGTCGTGATGCACGCGCCGCTTCCACTCGCGCGTGGGCAGGATGCCGGCCTTCTCGTTGGGGATGTCCAGGCCGGTGGTCTTGCCGAAGCCGAACTGCGCCAGCACATCATCGATGCGGTCGATGCCCAGGTTCACCGCGGCCTGGTAGAAATAGACGTCGCAGGACTGGGCGATGGCCTGGTCCAGCGCCAGCCAGCCATGCCCGGTGCGCTTGTCGCAGCGGTATTTGCGCGAAACCCCCGGCAATTGGAAATAGCCCGGATCGAATACCGCCTTGTCCGGATTGATGGTGCCGTAATGCAGGCCGCCGAGGGCAAGGAACGGCTTGATGGTCGAGCCGGAAGGATAAGTGCCGAGCAGCGCCCGGTCATACAGCGGCCGCTCCGGGTCATCCAGCAGGGCGTGATAGGTGTCGTTGTCGATGCCCTCCACAAACGGCGCCGGTGCGAAACCGGGCTTGCTGACCAGGGCCAGCACCTCGCCGGTCTTGGGGTCGATCGCCACGGCCGCGCCGTCGAGATCGCCGAAGGCCTGCTCCCCCACGCTTTGCAGCTTGGCGTCGATGGACAGGTACAGGTCATCGCCCGAATGCCCGGCGTGATAGTCCAGCTCGCGCAACGGCCGGCCGCCGGCATTGGCTTCGATCACCTTGTTGCCCGGCAGGCCGCGCAGGTCGTCCTCATGGCTGCGCTCGATGCCGGCCTTGCCGATCTGCGTCAGCCCCTGGTATTCGTCCGCGTTGAGCGTGGCGTAGTCCGCATCCGAGATGCCGCCGACATAACCGATCAGGTGCGAGGTCACATCCGCCATCGGATAGTCGCGCGACAGCTGCGCGCTGACATCCACGCCGACGTATTCGTAGCGGCTCACCTCGTAGCGCGCCACCTCCTCCATCGACAGATGGGTACGCAGCGGCACCGCGTTGTAGCGCTGCGTCTTGTGCATGCGGTCCTTGAAGCGCGCGATATCGCGGTCGCTCAGTTGCAGCACATCGCCCAGCCGCGCCAGCGTGTTGTCCAGCCCGTTGACCTTTTCCGGCGTGATCTCCAGCACGAAACTCGGCTGATTCTGCGCCAGCAGGGCGCCGTTGCGGTCGTAGATCAGCCCGCGCACCGGCGCCACCGGGATCAGGCGCATGCGGTTCTCGTCGGCGCGCGTCACGTAATAGTCGTGCTGCACCACCTGGATCTGCGCCAGCCGCGCCAGCAGCAGTCCCGCCAGCACCAGCACCAGCAACCCGGCCACCACCACGCGCCGGGTGAACGAGCGCTTTTCCTCGAAAATGTCCTTGACCGACTCGAACGTCTCGGGCCGGCCGAAACTCGCCTGCGACCCGCGCCCGATCTGCGAGGTTCCAGAACCGCGGCCTGAAGGAATCCTGGAACTCATCTAACGCCTGTCAACACTTTGGAGCACATCCGTGAATAAATCGCCTTGCGGTCCACAATAGAGCATTCATTGGCAATACGGCCTGGACCGTGGCCGAGCGCCACGGCTTGCTGCCGCGACTCGCACCGGAATCCGGCTAGCGCACAGTTTATGTCACCACGCCCGGTAGTGGCTTGCATGCGCCCCCTAAATCTCCGTCGCCAGCGCGATTTATCCGCGGACAGGCTCTAAACTGCCGCATCGCATGAAAAGGGGGGCTGATGAGAATTTTCCGTGCTTTCGCCGCGGCGCTGGCCTGCCTTTGCGGCGCCTGCTCCCTGCATCCGGTGGTACCGGCGGCATCCGCCACCCCGGGAACCGCCGTTGCGCCTGCCACGGCAACCCCGGGCAACGCCGCGCCGCTTTACTCGGCGCAGGAAAAGGCCAGCCTGTTCGGCTGCTCGGCGCTCACCGACAGCGCCATGATCATCGCCGAAATGAAGCAGAAAGGCGTCCCCATCCAGGACGCCAAAGCCTTTTTTGCCAACCGGCCGAACTCGCAACTGACCCTGGCTACCGCCGACAAGGTCTACGACGACAAGGTCGGCAATGTCTGGGACTATGCCACCGGCTTCTTCGACGATTGCGCCGCCCATGTCTCCAAGGTATCCAGGGAACGGTCCGGACCGGCCAGCTTCTGCATGCTCAACAGCATGATCGCCGCCAATGCCCAGGGGTCGAAGGCGGCGGGCCTGCCGATCGAACAGGTCGACCGGTATTTCGCCGGCTTCCCCGGCGACCAGCCCAAGGCGATTGTCGCCGGAGTCTATGCACAGTCGCAGACCCGCGCCGAGGCCCACGCCCAGGTCTGGAATGCCTGCATGGCGCCGATCTCGGGCGGTTAAAATCCCGCCTTAGCGATAATCGGCACAGCGGAATACCGTCTCCCCGAAACGCGCCTCGCAGGCGCTGGTTCCGGGAACCGGCCAGCTCGGGGCGTAGTTGAATACCAGGCTGCCGCGTCTGGCCGAATAATTGAATTCCGGCTGCGCCGGCAGGGCCGCGATATAGCGCGGCACCAGATCCTGCAAGCTTGCCGGCCCTTTGCGATGGACCACGACATAGCTGTTCAACGCGGCCAGCACCGCGTTCGCATTCTGCATCAGCGCCGCACCGTTCGGATCCTTGCCCGCCGACCAGATCGAGCAGGCGCATAGCGTCCCGGCCAGACATACCGCGACAACAGCCCTCATGGCAGTCCCCCCATTGCGATATTCGAACCCCTTCGCTTCGCATTCGAGTATTGCACCCCAATCGAACCGGGGGAACCGGGTTTTCGCCTCCCGCGGCAACAAGCATTTTCATCACAACGCCTATTATCTCGCCTTATTTAATATCTCATGATATTATATCGTTTTCACTCCGGCGAGACTCATTTTCATGGATCGTTTGCGCAATTTCGGCTTTCTGCTCAAGGACACCTCGCGCCTGTCCGGGCTCAATTTCGAACGCGAGGCCGCCGGGCTCAACCTGACCCTGGCGCAGTGCAAGGTGCTGATCTACCTGCAGCGCAATGAGGGCATCAGCCAGGTGCGCCTGGCCGAACTCACCGATACCGACCCGATGACCCTGGTGCGCACCCTCGACCGCATGGAGCGCGACGGCCTGATCGAACGCCGGCCGGACCCGGCGGACCGCCGCGCACGGCGCCTGTTCATTACGGCTGCGGCGGAACCGGTGCTGGATGAAATCTGGCGCATCGCCGATCGCGCCCGCGCCGCCGCCCTGGCCGGACTCTCCAAAGCCGAAAGCGACCAGCTGATCGGTCTGCTGGAACGCATTCACGCCAATCTCACCTTGCTGCTGCCCGGCGCCGAAGCACGGGCTCCGTTGTGCGCGCCCTCGGAGCAAGCCGAGGAAGTTGCGTCCCCCACTCCCGAGCCGGCCGCCCAGCCCGCCAGAAACAAGAAGGTAGCTTCATGAGCGCAGTCAGTCCCACCCTCGGCCATGCTCCGGTCGGCAACAACAAATCCCGCGCCGGGCAGTTGCGCCTGCCTTTGATGATCGGCGATGTGCTGCTGGTCGCCATCGGCACGTTTTATTTCTGGTCCACCGGTGGCCGCCATCTCTCCACCGATATCGGCACCATCTGGCGCATCTGCGCCCGCGCAGCGGCTATGGCCGGAGTCTCCGCCGCCACGTCGGACACACCCTCCAAATCCAGATGCTTTGGCAACGATGAATCAGCCGTCGACTGCGACAGCAACAGAAAGGCAGCCTCATGAGCGCAGTCAGCCCCACCGTCGGCACCGTCCCGGCGGCCAGCAGCAAATCGCGCGCCGAGCGGCTGCGCCTGCCCCTGATGATCATCGGAGTGCTGGTGGTCGCCGTCGGCACCCTCTATTTCTGGCTCACCGGCGGCCGTTACATGTCCACGGACGACGCCTACGTCCAGGCCGCGCGTGCCTCGATCAGCAGCAATGTCGCCGGCCAGGTGGCGGAAATCGCGGTGCATGACAACCAGCGGGTGCATCGCGGCGACCTGCTGTTCCGGCTTGACGATCAGCCCTATCGCATCGCCGTGGAAGAAGCGCAGGCCAAGCTCGGCACCGCGCGCCTGGAGATCATCGCCGGCAAGTCCACCTACCGCCAGCAACTCGCCACGCTGCGCTCGGCGCAGGACACGCTGAACTACCAGACCCGCGAATACCAGCGCCAGCAGAAACTGCTCGCCTCCGGCATTTCTTCGCAGATGCAGTTCGACCAGACGCAGCATGCGCGGGATACGGCGCGGCAACAGGTGGCGTCGGCGCAACAGCAGGTGGCGAGCGTGCTGGCCATGCTCGGCGGCAACGCCGACATCGATCCGGACCAGCATCCCACGGTGCAGCAGGCCCAGGCGGTGCTGGACCGGGCCAAGCTCAATCTGGGCTACACCCGCATTGTCGCCCCGGACGACGGCGTCGTCACAAAGGTCGAGCAGCTCCAGGTCGGCGATTACATCAATGCCGCCAACCCGGTGTTCGCGCTGATCTCGACCCGCGACGTCTGGGTCGAGGCCAACTTCAAGGAAGACCAGCTGACCTACATGCGTCCGGGCCAGTCCGCCACGGTGGATATCGACACCTATTCCGGCAAGACCTTCAAGGCGCAGGTGGTCAGCATCGCACCCGGCACCGGTTCGCAGTTTTCGGCATTGCCGCCTGAAAACGCCACCGGCAACTGGGTCAAGGTGGTGCAGCGCCTGCCGGTGCGGCTGGAACTGCGGGACGTTCCCGCCGATCTGCCGCTGCATTCCGGCCTCAGCGCCAACATCGAGGTGGACACCGAACACCGCCGCGGCCTGTTCGGTTCGCATAGCGCGCAGTGAGCTCGGCCGTGCCAGCTTCCGCCATGCCGGCATCGGGCCGCCCGGCATTGAATCGGCGCATGATCACCCTGACGGTGATGCTGACCTCGATCCTGCAGACGCTGGACAACACCATCGCCAACGTCGCCCTGCCCAAGATGCAGGGCTCGCTGTCCGCCACCCAGGACCAGATGACCTGGGTGCTGACTTCGTACATCGTCGCCGCCGCTATCATGACGCCGCTGACCGGCTGGCTCGCCGGACAGTTCGGACGCAAACGGCTGTTCCTCATCTCGGTGGTCGGCTTCACCATCGCCTCCGCGCTGTGCGGCATGGCGCAGACGCTGCCGCAGATCGTGCTGTTCCGCTTCCTGCAGGGCCTGGCCGGCGCCGCCCTGGTACCGATGTCGCAGGCGGTGTTGTTCGACATCAACCCGCCGGAGAACCACGGCAAGGCAATGGCCGCCTGGGGCCAGGGCGTGCTGCTCGGGCCGATGCTCGGACCCATTCTCGGCGGCTGGCTCACCGACAACTACAGCTGGCGCTGGGTGTTCTACATCAATGTGCCGCTGGGCATCCTGGCCTTTCTCGGCGTACTGGCGTTCCTGCCGGACACCGAGACACGCCGTTCGCGTTTCGATTTCTTCGGCTTCGCCCTGCTCAGCATCGCCATCAGCGGGCTGCAGCTGGTGCTCGATCGCGGGCCGCTGAAGGACTGGTTCGGCTCCAACGAGATCTGGATCGAAGCCACCGTCGCTGGCCTGGCCCTCTATCTGTTCGTGGTGCACAGCGCCACCAGTCCGCACCCTTTTATCCGGCCCTCGCTGTTCAAGGACCGCAACTTCCTCACCGGCAATGTCTTCATCTTCGTCGTCGGCATCGTCCTGTTCGCCACCCTGGCCCTGCTGCCGCCGATGCTGCAGGACCTGATGAATTACCCGGTGTATCAAGCCGGCCTGCTGACCGCGCCGCGCAGCCTCGGCTCGCTCGCCGCCATGCTCATCGTCGGCCGCATGGTCGGACGCTTCGACGCGCGCCTGATCATCGGCGTCGGCTTCGGCCTCACCGCGCTGTCGCTGTGGCTGATGACCCGCTTCGATATCCAGATGAACGGCGTACCAGTGTTCTGGTCCGGCGTGTTCCAGGGGCTCGGCACCGGCATCGCCTATGTACCGATGGCGGCGATGACCTTCGCCACCCTGTCGCCCGAGCTGCGCAACGAAGGCACCGCCCTGTTCAGCCTGACCCGCAACATCGGCAGCAGCGTCGGCATCTCGGTGGTGCAGGCCCTGCTGGTCAGCCATACCCAGATAGTCCACTCCGCGCTGGCCGAACACGTCTCGCCTTACAACCTCGCCGCGCGCAATCCCGCACTGATGGGGCAACTATCCACCCACTCCGGCGCCGCCGCTTTCAACGCGGTGCTTACCGGCCAGGCCACCATGATCGCCTACATCGACGACTTCCAGCTGATGTTCATCCTGACCCTGCTGGCCATGCCGCTGCTGTTGCTGGTGCGTACCGCCAAGACGGCAAGCAAGGAGGATGCGCCGCATGTCGCCATCGAGTAAACCGTCCATGAAATCAGAGATGAAGTCCATGCCCTCCTCATCCCGGTTAGGCCGCGCGTGCATCGCCGTGGCCGCCGCACTGCTTGCCGCCTGTACCGTGGGCCCCGACTATCAGCGCCCGCAGGCGCCGGAAACCACCGCCTACACCAGCGAACCGCTCGCCAGCCTGCACGACGGCAGCGGCCAGAAACTGGCCCCGGGCAGCAACCCCGACGCCGACTGGTGGAGCGGCTTCCACAGCGCCGCGCTCGACTCGACCATGCAGCAGGCCCTGGCCGGCAACCATGGCCTCGCCGCGGCCCAGGCCACGCTGGAGCAGGCGCGCGAAACGGCCAACGCCAGCGCCGGCTCGCTCTATCCGCAAGTCAGCCTCGACGCCGGCGCCGGCCGCCAGAAATACGGCGCGCAATTCCTCGGTGCACAGGCGGTTCCGGCATTTACTTATTACTCGGTCGGTCCCAGCGTCAGCTACCTGCTCGACTACACCGGCGGCCAGCACCGCGCCGTCGAGCAACAGCAGGCATTGGCCGACTATCAGGCCTTCCAGTTGCAGGCTGCCCATCTCAGCCTCACCGGCAATGTAGCGCAACAGGCCTTCGCCATCGCCTCGGCCCGCGCGCAGATCGCGGCGGCGCAGGAACTGCTGGACGAGGACCGCAAGAATCTGTCGCTGGTGCAGACGGCCTTCGCCGCCGGCTCGGTGACGCGGGTCGACGTGCTCAGCGCGCAGAGCCAGTTGGCCAACGACCAGACCCTGTTGCCGCCGCTGCGGCAGCAACTCAGCGTGGCACGCCACGCCCTGTCGATTCTCGCCGGCAAGGCACCGGCGGACTGGATATCGCCCGACTTCGACCTGGACCAGCTGCAATTGCCGCAAACCCTGCCGCTGAGCCTGCCCTCGGAACTGGCGCATCGGCGGCCGGACATCCTCGCCGCCGAATCGCAGTTGCACGCCGCCACTGCCGCCGTGGGAGTCGCCACCTCGAACCTCTACCCGCAGATCAATCTCACCGCCTCGGCAGGCCAGCAGTCCACTTCGCTGTCGCACATGTTCGATGCCTCCAGCACCGCCTGGGGTCTGGCCGCCGGTCTCACTGCGCCGCTGTTCGACGGCGGCACCCTGCGCGCGCAGCGCCGCGGCGCGCAGGACGCGGCCAGGGCCGCGCTGGCCAACTACCAGCAGACCGTGCTGCAATCCTTTGGCCAGGTCGCCGACGTACTGACCGCCCTGGATCATGACGGCGAACAACTGGCCGCGCAGAAGAACGCCCTGGACTCCGCCGACGCCAACCTGGACCTGACCCGGCAGAGCTACGCTGTCGGCAATGTCGGCGTGCTGCAGGTGCTGGACGCGGAACGCCTGTATCAGCAGGCGCGTCTCGGTTACGTCCGCGCCCAGGCGCAGCGCTACCAGGACACCGCGCAGTTGTTCCTGGCATTGGGCGGCAATACGCCGGCACAGACTGCGCTGCTTGCCGACGCATCCAAAGGCGTGACGGCGCCGTAAGGATCAGTGGGCGCACCGCAGCGCCCGCACCTGGAAGCCCAATGACGCGCATCCGCACCATTCTCGAGCTGGTCGCCTTCGTCGCCTTGCTGTTCGCCGCGGCTCCAAGCCAGCGCGAAGCATCGTTGAGCCAGGGCAGCTCGCAGGCCTGAGCAGTTTCGCTGCCGGCTCAAGCCACGTAGCGGCGCCGCCACTCGATTTCCGGCAATTCGATCCGCTCGGCGATGGTGCCCGACCAGGTCACCGCCAGACCGTGGCGATGCAGCACTTCGACGATGCGCGCGCCGATTTCCTCGCCCTTGGCATCGCTGCCGAGAATATCGCCGAAGGTCAGCAGCAGGCCCTCGCCATCCACCGCACCCTCCAGATCCTGGCCGTGATAGAAGCAGTAGCCCTCGACAGGTGACTCCTCGCCACCCAGCTCCTGATAGGCCTCGGTCACATCCTCGATGCCGTCGTCCTGCGAATAGCCGGCATTCTGCAGCGCGATGATGCCGCTGTCGTTGAGTTCGTCGAAGGCGCGATCGAGCTTGTCGCAATCCGTCACCAGCGGCCAGGCGCGCTCCACTGCGAGCTTGCGCGCGAATTCCTCATCGATTTGTTGCTCCACCCAGTCGGAATCGATCTCGCCCGGCTGAAAGATCTCCTCCAGCACGATATCCCGCACCATCGGCGCGTCGTAAAAACCCGACCACACCAGCCGCCGGATTTCGCTTGCCGCATATTCGCTCATCGCTGCTCATTCCTGGCGCCGCGCGCCGCTTCACCAGTGGCATAGTAGGACGCAAGCCGCATCATTGCGAATCCCGCTCGCAACATCCGCCCGGCACCGCTGTAGTGGGGAGCAGACATTTGACGCTATCCGCGCCGCTGCCCGATACTGCGCGCTCCATGAACCTCGCCGCCGCCATCGCTTCGCCCTGCAGCCGCTCACGCGGCCCGGCGGCGCGCGCGCAGAGCAAAAAACTCACGCTCACCTGACCGGGGCGTGCGTCCCGTCAGGCGAGCTGACGGGATTGCGCGCAACATCGGCTGCACCTCGCGTTCTCCAGTCCGCAAGCCTGACCACCATCGACGGTCGGACCTTGCATTGGAGAACGAGATGACGAGCTTTTCAGGAATCTGGGTGCCGCTGGTGACGCCGTTCCAGCGTGACGGCGTCATCGACCATCGCGCCCTGCGCGCGCTGACCCTGCATCTGGCGCCGCAGGTCGCCGGCCTGGTGGTATGCGGCTCCACCGGCGAAGCGCATGCGCTGGACGAGGATGAACAACTCGCCGCGCTCGACACCGTGCTGCAAGCCGCGTCCGGCACGCCAGTGGCAATGGGCCTCGGCGGCCCGCATCGCTCACGACTGCATGCCCAACTCACCGCTTTGCGCAGCCGCCCGCTGGCGGGCCTGCTGGTGCCGCCGCCTTACTACGTGCGTCCATCGCAGACCGCCATCGCCGACTACTTCCTCGATCTGGCCGATCACGCCCACTGTCCGCTGATCGCCTACAACATCCCCTATCGCACCGGCGTGGCGATGGACTTTGGTACCTTCGAGCAAATCGCCGCGCATGCCAACATCCAGGCGGTGAAGGACTGCGGCGGCAGCCCGGCCCTGACTCTCGATCTGATCACCCGCACCCGCCTGCAGATCCTCGCCGGCGAAGACGGCAATATTCTCACTACCCTCTGCGCCGGCGGCAGCGGCGCCATCACCGCCGCCGCGCACATCTTTCCCCAGCGCTACACCGCACTATACGAAGCGGTGCGCGCGCAACGCCTCGACCAGGCACGAGCCATCTTTCATCGGCTGTGGCCGCTGATCCAGCTCCTGTTCGCCGAGCCGAATCCGGCCGGAATCAAGGCCGCGCTGGCACAGCAAGGCCTGATCGAGGACCTGTGCCGGGCGCCGATGAGCACCGCATCGCCCGCACTGAATGCGCAACTGGCCACCCTGATGCAACGGCTGGAAGCGGAAACCGCCTGATCGGAAGGGCCGTAAACGACGCGACGCAGACCCGTCGCACTTGATGATTCTGCATTTTAGGTGTATATACACTTTTATGAACGACGCCGACTTCCGTGACTGCAAGGACTGCTTCTGCTTCGCTGCCCGCCGGGCGGCGCGGTCCATCACCCAGTACTACGATCAACAGTTGCGCGACAGCGGCTTGCGCACCACCCAATTCACCCTGCTCAACTACCTGATTCTCGCCGGGCGCTGCCCGGTCAACGTCGCCGCCGAATACCTCGGCCTGGAACGCACCACCCTGACGCGCAACCTGCAACCGCTGCTGGCGCTGGAGTATGTGTCGGTGGAGAGCGCCGACGACCGCCGCGTCAAGCTGATCGCCATCACCGCGCGCGGGCGCGCGGCCGCTGTCGCCGCGCTGCCGCTATGGCGCAAGGCGCAGCGCGCCATGAGCCGTCATCTGGACCCTTCCGCATTCAAGGAACTGGCCGCGGCGGCTGTTGCCGCCTGATTTTTTTGACTTAATAGGTGTATCTACACTGACTGGAGAGTAATCATGAATTTCGACATCCTCGCCGCCATCGACCTCACGGCTACCGCCGTGATTGTTCCCGCCGCAGTAATTCTGGGCAGCCCGCTCGATGCCGCGCGTCAACGCGGTCTGGGCTATACCGTCGGCGGCTGGTTCTCTCTGCTGGTCGGCCTGGCGGCAGCCGGCTTCTTCTCGCTCGAAGGCGCAGGGCCGCCGGCCATCGGCGCCGCGGCGGCGCTTCCGATCGTTGCCGCGCTGATTGCCTGGCGCCGCTCCACCGTCATACGCACCCTTGCCAGCAGTACGCCGCTGCCGATTCTGGTAGCCCTGCATGCCGGCCGCGTGCTCGGCGTGGAGTTCGTGATTCTCTACAGCATCGGTCGTCTGCCCCCGACCTTCGCCCTCAGCGCCGGACTCGGCGACATGCTGATCGGCATTCTCGCGGTGCCGCTCGCCTTCGCCATCCACCGCCGCGTGTCTGGGTGGCAACGCTATGCGCTCGTCTGGAACGTGCTTGGCTTCCTCGACCTGCTCTCCGCCGTCAGCCTCGGTGTCGGTTCTTCACCCGGCTTCCCGCTGCGTTTCATCTTCGAACAACCCGACAGCGGCATCATGGGTACCCTGCCCTGGTTCCTGATTCCCGGCTTTCTGGTACCGCTTTACCTCATTGCACACCTGTTCATCTTCGCCAGGCTGCTTGGGGTCTCGGCAAGCACCGAGCCGAATACATCAATATCGACGCTCGGTGGAGTGCGGGCCGGGCCATAATCCGGAGCGCTGCGCGCCGCCTCAACGCCGCTCGCAATAGTGCACGTCCGCCGCATCGCCCCGCGGCCGCGCCAGATCGCAGTCCAGCGGCAGCAGCGGCGGCGCGAAGCCCTCCTCGTTCTGGGTCAGGCCGGGATAGTCGCGGCCGTCCGCGCTCAACTCCAGCACATAGCCGTAGGAAGGATCGCGCAGCAGCGAAGTGGTCAGCGCCAGTTCCGACAGCGGTCCCAGCTCGAAATGACCATCCGCGTCGCTGACCGCGGTGGCGAGCTGCTCGGTGCCGCTGGCGCGCAGCCGCAGCTGCACTCCCGTTACCGGCTCGCCGTCGCGGCTCACCGTGCCGCTGATGCGCGGCGTGAAATACATCCGGTGCGGTACCGGCAGGCAGCCCGCCAGCGGCAGCAGCAAGGCAAGCGACAGCAGCAACATCCGCATCCTGGGCATATCCACTCCCGACCGCTCTGCGGCGGTGATTGATACGCCTGGAGCATAGACCCAATTGACGGATAAACTCGAACAGGCTGCCGTGCATCCAATACGCAAGCACCCAAACGAGAGTTCCGTCATGCCACATAAACTGATTACCGCCGTCGCCGCCCTGATCCTGGCCCCCTTGCTGCTGGTGCCGGCGCATGCCGGCTCCTCCTCCAGCGGACATTCCTCCATCACCCTCGGCGACGGCCCCATCATCACCGGCTCGGGCCACGTCGTCAGCCAGGCGCGCCAGCCCGGCGGCTTCGACGCGGTGCAGACCAAGGGCGCGATCGATCTCGACATCATCATCGGCGCCCAGACCGCGGTGACGGTGGACATGGACGACAACCTGCAGGAACTGATCCGCACTGAAGTGCATGGCGGGACCCTGGTCATCGACAGCAAGGGCAGCTGGACCGCCGACCACGATCCGCGGGTGCATATCACCGTTCCCGCGCTTTCGGCCCTGGCCATGGAAGGCAGCGGCGGCGCCGTACTGAAGGGTCTCAGCGGCGGCGATCTGGCCTTGCGCATCGCCGGCTCTGGCGACATCGACGCCGACGGCCGCATCGCCAGCCTCGACGTGCTGGTCAACGGTTCCGGCGACGCCAAGCTGGGCACGCTGCAGGCCGACAGCGCCCGGGTCAGGGTCAACGGCAGCGGCGATGTCACGGTCAACGTCGCGCAGAGCCTCGAAGCCAGTGTTTACGGCAGCGGCGACATTCGCTACCGCGGCAATGCCAGGGTCAGCAGCCATATCTACGGCAGCGGCTCGGTGGAGAAGAAATAAGGCGCGCAATGCTGCGACACATGCCGGGCAGGGTTTGAGCGCGACATCGCAGCCAAACCCGGAATTGCCCGGCACCGCATACTCGGAACCCGGCCCGCAACTCTCAAGGAAGATTCTCATGCCCCGCCACCCCGAAATCGTGCGCAAGTCCCTGCTCACCGCCGTCATCGAGGGGCACAAGGATGTCGAGCGCGTGGAAGTGCGCGAAATCGAGCTCGCCGCCGGCCAGGCAACCGGGCTGCACCGCCATCCCTGCCCGGTCATCGGCACCATCACCAAGGGCCGCATCCGCTTCCAGATCGCCGGTCATCCGGAAAAAAACCTCCAGGCCGGCGAGGCCTTCTTCGAACCCGCCCACGCCCGCATCGCCCATTTCGACGCCACCGCCGACGGCCCGGCGACCTTCGTCGCCTGCTATCTGCTTGGCCAGGACGAGGGCACGCTGATCGAGATGCTGTAACGCCCAACACCCCGCAACCATTCAGGCGCTTGTCGGCACTTACCCGCAAGGAGCCGGGGTGACATGTGGTCCCCAATGGCCGCGGAGCTTCCCTGCTCGACCCTGCCCCGCGGCTGGTCCGCCCCGGCTCCCCTTCCAGGCTGGACCAATCATCTCCGCATCGGGGATATGGCATCCTAAGCCAACTGGATTCCCACAGAACAATAAATCCGGAGACTTCGGGAGGAGTGAATATGCGGCTCAGGACATTCAGGAGCGTGCTCGCCTTGGCGGCACTTGCCCTGTCGGGGCTCGGTCTTTCGGCTTGCGGCAGCAGCAGCAGTAGCAATAACAGCGGCAATAGCGATGGCAGCGCTTCCCCGGCACAGGCCGCCGCGGCCTCCACCGGCCCCGGCGCCACCGACAGCGGCAGCTGCGACGTGCCTTACGGCGATCCTCCCGCTGCCGTCTCCACCGTGCTCTCCGGTGACGGCGCCGGCGCCATCGCCGACCTGCTCAGTGTGCTCAACCAGTGCAGTCTGGTCGGCGGCGAGACGCTGAGCTGGACCGACGCCAAGAACGAATCGCGCAAGGCCTGCCTGTTCACGCCGCCGAATGCCAGCAAAACCGCCCAGCTGCCCCTGCTGGTGTTCCTGCAGGGCTCGCTGTTCCCGGCGCCGCCGCAGCTCCTGCTCAACGACTGGATTCCGCTGACCAAGACCGCCGACCTCACTGGCGATACCCAGCGCCCCGGCTTCATCCTGCTGCTGCCGATCGGCCGCAACACCCATCATTTCTATCCCTACCCCGACAACTACGCCCTGGGCTGGGACAATTGGTACCGCAATCTCGACCGCAGCAGCCCCGACCTCAACCTCGACGTTGCCGCCATCGACCAGTTCATCTCCCAGGTGCAGGCGCGCGATATCGTCGACAGCAACCGCGTCTACGCAACCGGCTGGTCCAATGGCGCCGCCCTGGCCGAGTTGTATGCGCTCAATACTCCCTCTGTCGCCGCCGCCGCGGTGTACTCCGCACCGGCGCCGTTCAGCGATGTGCAGGACCCCTGCTACCAGACGCCCTTCGCCACCACCATGACGCCGATCATGGACATCCACAATTCCTGCGACATCATCGGCACCTGCCAGACCTCCAGCGTGTTCCACCAGACCCTGGCGAAGATCTACCCCAAGCTGCCGCAGAACGTAGTGATCGTCGACTCCAACAAGAACGTGACGCAGTCGTGCAATGCCGCCTGCGCCAGCCAGAGCATCGAAGGCGATCCGCTCGGCAACGTCAATCACCTGATCTGGCCGCAGGTGCAGAACGACGCCATGTTCACCTGGCTGCGCGAGCACCCGTTGAGCGCGAAACAGTAGCGATCCCTACAAAGGACATCACACGCCACTGGCGTCCAATGTCCTTTTTTGTCCGCTTCTGGTCCGCGGCATTGCTTTCTCCGTAGTTGCGAAGGGCCTAGCATCTGTTGCAGGCTTATCACGGAGAACACAACATGTCCGCTTCCGACACCGCCCTGATCGTCATCGACGTCCAGGAGTCGTTCCGCCACCGCCCCTACTGGAGCGACGCCGACGCGCCGGCTTTCATCGAACGCCAGCAGGCCCTGATCGACGGCGCCCGGCAGCGCGGCATCCCGGTGGCGCAGGTGTTCCATGTCGAGGACAGCGGCGTGTTCTCGCTCGCCTCCGGCCACGTCGTCGCCATGGCCGGGCTCGACCTCAAGGCGGATGCGGTATTCCACAAGCACCGCCACAGCGCCCTGGTCGGCAGCGGCCTGCCGGTGTGGCTGACCGAACGCGGCATCCGCCGCCTCATCATCAGCGGCATCCGCACCGAGCAGTGCTGCGAAACCACTACCCGCCACGCCTCCGACAGCGGTTACGAGGTGGACTATGTCGGCGAAGCCACCCTCACTTTCGCCATGACCGACCGCCACGGCCGCCAGTGGAGCGCCGCCGAGATCAGGGCGCGTACCGAACTGGTGCTGGATCAACGCTTCGCCCGCATCGTCACGGTGGAACAGGCTCTGGCCAGCGCCACAGACAACAGCAGGCTCGCTGCCTGATGACGCCCACGCCGCGCCGGGTGCCGGTGTACGTGGCGCTGCCGCCGCATACCCTGCTGCTGGACGTGGCCGGGCCGGTAGAGGCGCTGCGCCGCGCCAACGTGATCCAGAGCGCGCTGCGCTTCGAGCTGCACTATGTCGGGCCCGCGCGCAGGGTGCGCAGCTCCATCGGCCTTGAACTCGCCGGCATCGAAGCCCTGCCGCGCCAGCTGCCCGAAGGTGCCATGGTCATCGTCCCCGGCAGTGTCGACGACGTCATGGCGGCCGACGGCAGCATCCACGACGGCGGCGAGCGCGACACCGGCGATGAACAGCGCCAGCAACAGGCCTTGGTGGACTGGCTGCGCGCCGTTGTGCAGCCCGGTCACACCCTCGTCACCATCTGCGACGGCGCCATCCTCGCCGCGCGCGCCGGCCTGTTCGACGGCTATGCCTGCACCACCCACCACATGGATTGCGCCATGCTCGCCGCGCTGGCGCCGCGCGCCCAGGTGCTGGAGAACCGTCTCTACGTCGAGGACCGCGGCCGCTACAGCAGTGCCGGCGTCACCGCCGGCATCGACCTGATGCTGCACATCCTGGCCAGCCTCACCGATCACGCCTGCGCGCTGGCCATCGCCCGCTATCTGGTGGTGTACCTGCGCCGCAGCGGCAGTGATCCGCAGCTCTCGCCCTGGCTCGAAGGCCGCAACCATCTGCATCCCGCGGTGCATCGGGCGCAGGACGCCATCGCCGGGAATCCCGCGCGCGCCTGGAACCTTGGCGCCCTCGCTCGCATCGCCAGCGCCAGCCCGCGCCATCTTTCGCGGCTGTTCAACGAGCACGCCGGCATGAGCATCACCGACTACACCAACCGCCTGCGTGTCGCCCTGGCCTATGAACTGATCAGCCAGACCCGTCTCGACATGGAACACGTCGCCGAGCGCGCCGGCTTTGCCTCGACCCGCCAGTTGCGCCGCGCCTGGAGCCGGCTGCACCAGACACCGCCACGGCAGGCACGCGGATCCTGAAAGCCAGAAATACGTCTGCAGCGACAGGCTTTCCTCTGGTACGCCTCCCGTAACACGAGCAAAACCGGATACAAGGCCGATTTGCGCCGTTAAAGAGCCTGCTATCGGGCACCATTTGCAGACGCTGTTGTCTGAAGTCATGTCCATGAAGGACAAGGAGACATGACATGAAAGGATTCAGCATCTTTGCTGTACTGGCCTTGTGCGCGCCGGTTATTGCGGCACAGGCCCAATCGTCCACTCCGATGGACAACGACCAGTCGGCATTGCCGTCCAGAACCTATACGTTCAATTTCAAGCAGACCAGCAAGGACGCCTGTGTCCTGCAGAACGGCAATATTGTTTTTGACGCGAGCGGCAACGCCACACTTCATCTGGCCACCATGACCACCGACAACAACGACATCTGGAAGTCGCGCGTGCTGCTGCGCAATGTCGCCGGTGTATCCGTCTTCACCTCGCCCATCCTCAATTCACCCAAGATGGAGAACAAGAACGGACATCCCCAGACCTATAGCTGGTCTTACAACTTCCATATCGACCCGACCCTGCTGCCGTCCATCACGACCGCGGAAATGTTCGATATCGAGTGTTGATGTCAACGGCTGTTACGGCCCGGGGTTATCGACTGAACCCCCGGCCGTCCTATTTCCGCAAGCTATAAGGTTCGCAGCACAGGGAAAGCTCATTCGCCGGGATTGACCATCGCCAGCCATTAACCAAGGACAACAAGCATGAGCAAAGACAAAAAGGCACCCCATCATCATCAAACAATTTCGGGCACGTTCAAACATCTGATCTATAGCCCGAAAGGCATGATCGAAGGCCTGCTGCTGGATGTGGACCAGGAGCCTCTGCAGGTCGTGATTCAGCCCGAGGAACCGCTCGCCGCATCCTTCGCCAAGCTCAAGGAAGGCGCGAAACTGGAACTCGAAACAAGCGAGGAAGGCCATTCGCCCAAAGGCGAGCCCGCGCACCCGGTACACCGCCTGCACAAGCTGATTGCGATGGGCGGAAAAACATTCGATCCGGAACAGGATGAATCCTCGCATGCCGAGGTAAAAGGCATTGTGGTCAGGTTCAACTATGCCAGGCACGGCGAAGCCAACGGCGTGGTGCTGGATTCTGGGGACTTCGTCCATCTGAAGCCCGAGGGCATGGCAGAGTCTGCGCTGGAGATCGGAGACAAGGTCAACGCCGTGGGTGAAACGCGGGCCATGGCCTTCGGCCATCGGGTCATCGAGGCCAGGAAAGTCAACGGCAACGCCATTGCCGGGAAGCACAAGCCTCACTAAACCCGGTCAAGGCGAGCGGGAAATCCCATGCCGTCTTTGCGCTCCCTGCGCAGCCTGGACTGGCTCAACTTTTTTCTCGCCGACGTACAGACCGGCGTCGGACCGTTTCTGGCCATCTACCTGGCGGCCTACAACTGGAACGAGGAGCGCATCGGCCTGGCGCTGACCCTGGGCGGCATCGCCGGCATCGTCACGCAAACTCCACTGGGCGGACTGATCGATCGCACCCGTGCCAAGCGCGCCCTGATCTGCCTGGGCGTCGTCGCCCTGGTGATCGGCGCCCTGAGCACGGCCTTCTTTCCGACGTTCTGGCCCGTCATGGCCGCCCAGCTGCTGATCGGCGGCACATCCAGCATCTTTCTTCCGGCAATCGCGGCCATCTCGCTGGGCATGGTCGGACAAAAGCTGTTCGACCGGCGCCAGGGACGCAACCAGACCTTCAACGCCGCCGGCAATGTGGTGGCGGCAATCGCCATGGGGCTGATCGGCTATTTTTTCTCCAACCGCGGCATCTTCTTCTTCGTCGCCCTGTTCGCCGCACCGACGATTGTCTCGCTCCTGCTGATCCGTCCCGGCGAAATCAACCATGAGCTGGCCCGCGGATACCGGCCCGGAGATGCACGGGAGAAGCCTGTCCGGGCCTGGGAACTGCTCAAGGACAGGCTGCTCGTCATTTTCCTGATCTGCGCGGTGATGTTTCACTTCGCCAACGCCGCCATCCTGCCCTTGCTGGGGGAGATGCTGGCCAAGGGCCAGGGCCGCAGTTCGATGATGTTCATGGCGGCCTGTGTGGTGACCACCCAGTTCACCATTACCCTTATTGCCGGTCAGACCGGTCGCCTCGCTGGATCGTGGGGCCGCAAGCCCCTGCTGCTGATCGGCTTTGCCGTTCTGCCGATACGCGCCGTGCTCTACACCCTGACGGACAATCCCACCCTGCTCATCGCCATCCAGATCCTGGACGGCGTGGCCGCGGGAATATTCGGCGTGGTCTCGGTGCTGGTCATCGCCGATCTGACCCGAGGCACCGGTCGCTTCAACCTGACCCAGGGAGCCATCGCCACCGCAGTGGGCATCGGCGCATCCCTGAGTCAGCTTGCCGCCGGAACCATCGTGCATCACGTCAGCTACCGCGCCGGATTCCTGTTTTGCGCCGCAATCGCCGCGGCGGCCTTTGTCATTCTCCTGTTGTTCCTGCCGGAGACCAATTCCCTGGACAATGATTCAGACACGGCAAACCTCAAACCGGACACGGCACTCCCCCAAGCGCTCAGATAAACCGCGTCGCGCCTCTCCTCTCTATCCTTCAAAAGATAAACAACAGGCCTGCGGCAATGGTCACCGCGAGCAGAAACGGGATGGCGATGCGGTGAAATTCACGAAACGCGCCGGGTGCCTGCGCCAGGCGCAGTGCAATGATGTTGGCCAGCGATCCGACAAAAAATCCGAACCCGCCGACGCTGACGCCGGCCGCGAGGGCCGGCAGATCGTGAACATGGCGTTCCAGCAGAATGGCTGCGGGCACGTTGCTGATCGCCTGCGAAGTCACGATTCCGGCCAGATAAGTGCCCAGGCCCTGGTCGATCGGCAAGGACTTGACCACGGCGTTTACCAGAGGCAGATCGGCCAACTGCCGCAGATCGACGAACATCAGGCCGATGATGAGCAGCAGCGCCCAATCGGTCTGCACCAAGGCCTGTCGATTGCACAACAAGTAGACGGCCGCCACCAGAGCCAGTGCAAGCAGCAGTTGATGAAGAGCCAGCGCAGCCAGGAAGGCCAGCAACAGACCGCCGGAGATGGCGAACCAGGGCAGGGACAGCGCTTCCGGCTCGGCCGGCGGCGCCAGCTCGATGTGCTTTTGCGGCACCAGCCAGCGTACCGCCCCGTAAAGCAGTGCCAGCATGATCGCCACCACCGGCGCCATCATCGCCACGAAGGCAGCGAAGCCGATGCCGGAGCTTTGCCATAGAAACAGGTTCTGCGGATTGCCGATTGGCGTCAGCGCCGAGCCGGCATTGACCGCCAGCGCCTCCAGCACCACCAGCCGGGCCAGCGGCAGCTTTGCCTGCGCAGCCAGGCTGCGCGTCAGCGGCACCAGCAGGAACAAGCTGACGTCGTTGGTGACCACCGCCGCGAGCCCGGCTGAAAACGCCACCAGCAGCAAGGCCAGGCGCCGCAGATCGGTGACCCGTGACAGCAACTGGCTGGCGGTGCGCTGCAACATGCCGCTGCGCTCGATGCCCTTGGTCAGAATCAGCAGGCCGGCGAGAGCGCCAAGCGTCTGCCAGTCGACCAGCCCGACATAAGCGGAAGCCGGCAGCGGACGGGCCAGTACGAACAGCAGGGCGACCGCTCCCAGCAGCCATAGCAGCCAGTTGTCGGCATTTGGGGCGAGACGCGCGCCAACAGTGCGCCGTGCCGGGTATATTTCTGGTTTGCTCATCGCCCGCAACGGCTATTGGCTTGTGGAATTCGACAGCATTGCCGGTTTAAGTTCCAACCGGGGGGTATGAGAAAATCCGCCAGCGGGGCCTCTTTTATCACACGCGCGACCCGGAAGGGCGTGTTACCGTGCCACTCCAATGAACACCGATCACGTTTCAGCCTCCGCGGCAAAGGCAGATTCAGGCAAGACTGCACCGGGCAAAGGCGGCTTGATGCTCAAAGCCATCGCCGCATTGAAGCTGTTTGAAGCCCTGGTGCTGTGCGCCACCGGCGTTGCGGCTCTGGAATTGCTGCGTCCGGACATCAACCAGGCGCTAGCGGACTGGGCGGCGTTGTTGCCGGTGGCCTCGGAGCAGCACCTGGCGCAGCATCTCCTCAACTCCCTCACCGGGCTGGGGCCGCACCGCATCAAGGCCCTGGGAATCGGCGTATTCGCCTATGCCGCCTTGTTCGTGGTGGAAGGCGTCGGCCTGCTGTGCCGCAAGCGCTGGGCCGAGTGGATCACGGTGCTGACCACGGCCATGCTGGTGCCATTCGAGGTCTGGGAACTAACCCATCACACGACCCTGACCAAGATCGCGGCACTGCTGATCAATCTGCTGGTGGTGTGGTACCTGGTGCACAGGATTCGCAGCTCGCCCGACTCCGAAGCCGCCGCTGGCCCCAGGGATCGAGCCGGCCCCGCGCGGCTGCGCAGCCCGCAGGCCGATTGAGGATCACAGCGCCCGGTAGTCCTGCTCCGCGAAGACTTTCATCTGCCGCTTGAACTGGGTGGCAAAGCCCGGATACATGGTGGCGTTGAAGCCATCCTCGCTCAGATACCAGCTTTTGCAGCCCGAGTTCCAGTTGGTTCGGGACAGGCGCTTCTGGATGCTCTTGTTGTAACGGATCTGGGCCTCGGCCCGCACGTCCAGCATTTTCAGATCCTGTTTCAGGATGGTGCGGATGCCACGCACGATGTAGTCGATCTGCGATTCCATGTAGACCAGGGCCGAGTTGTGGCCCGGACCGGAGTTGGGGCCGAAGCTCATGAACAGGTTGGGATAGCCGGCGATGTTGACGCTCTTGTAGGCCTGCGCCCCGCGCGCCCATTCCTCATTGAGCCGGCGCCCGTCGAGGCCGGTGATCGGAAACGGCGTACCGGACTTGGACACCTCGAAGCCGGTGGCAAAGACGATGCAGTCGACCTGGTGCTCCAGCCCCTCGGAGGAGCGGATGCCCTTTTCGGATAGCGTGGCGATCGGCCAGGTGATCAGCTCGCAATTGTTGCGTTGCAGCGCGCGGTAATAATCGCTGGACATCAGCACGCGCTTGCAGCCGATGCGGAAATCCGGAGTGAGCTGGCGGCGCATCCAGGAGTCCTTCACCTGCCGCCGCAGGAAACGGCTGGAGATGCGCTGCAGCATCGCCGTCATCGGCGTGTTCCAGATCATGCCGAAGGCCATCGACTCGTGCGCCCAGAACATCGCGCCGCGCACCAGGCCCTGCGTCGCAGGTACGCGGCTGAATACGGCCTTGCTCCAGTCCGGCGTGGTGTAGTCCAGGCGCGGCAGCACCCAGGCGGGAGTGCGCTGGAACACCTTCAGGTGCGCAGCCTGCTTGACCAGTTCCGGAATAATCTGCACCGCGCTGGCGCCGGTGCCGATCACCGCCACGCGCTTGCCGCTGAAATCGTAGGCGTGATCCCAGCGCGCACTGTGAATCTTGTGACCCTTGAAGCGCTCGATGCCGGGGAGGTCGGGGAAGCTGGCGTTGGACAAGGGGCCTTGCGCCATCACCGCCGCGCGGGCGCTGACCTTGCGGCCGCCGGCAACGCTGGCAGTCCACAAGCCCTTCGCGGCGTCGAACTCCAGGCCGGTGACGGTGTGGCCGAAGCGGATCAGGCCCTGCAACTGGAAGTGCTCGACCAGGTGGCGGATGTAGCCGAGGATTTCGCCGCTGCCGGAATAACCGCGCGACCACTGCGGATTTTGCGCAAAGAAAAACGAGTAGAGATTCGAGGGGATATCGCAGGCGGCGCCGGGATAGGAATTGTCGCGCCAGGTGCCACCGACCTCGTCACCGCGCTCGAGAATGACGATGTTGTCGATGCCCGCCGCCCGCAGGCGGATCGCCGTGCCCAAGCCGGCAAAGCCGGCGCCGACAATCAGCACGTCGGCTGGCGCGGCATTGTCCTTGGCGATGCCGGAACGGCGCGAGGATGCTTTCTTTGCCACGCTGGACTGACTCATCGTTGCGGATTTCACGCTGTGGTTTTGTAGGTAAGCTGCTTGACCCAGGCCGGAATCGGCCGCAGCAGGCGGCGCGGATAGTGGTCGGTGAGCCGCACCAGGGCATCGACCGGCCGGTGGTAGAGATGCTTGCGGTTGACCACCAGCCGCCCGTGGCGGCTGATGATCTGGAACCAGGGATTGCGCCGTCCGGCGGCGGTGCGGCCGCCGATGCGCTCGTATTTCTGCATCGCCGAGTACAGGCTCTCTTCCTTGAGACCCATGGTGACGATGTTGTCGCGCATGCGATTGAGCAGCGGCAGATAGGCCAGGATGCCCAGCATCAGCTTGGGATTGAGGGTGGTGGCGACAGCTTTCAAGGCCATTTGATACAGCTTGCCGTGACCCTGCATCTCCAGCACGTGGAAGCCCACGCCGAGATGGCGCGATTCGTCGTCGTTGATGCGGGCGAAAGCCTGGTGGCATACCGGGTCGCTCACCGTGTCCAGCAGGAACTTGCACAACGCACCATCCAGGGCGATTTCCAGCATCGGAATCACCGAGCCCAGCACTTCCAGCGGCATGTCGTCGCTGTACTGGTCGAGCCACTGGATCACCAGGCGCAGGTTGATGTTCGGCTCGGGAATCGCCTCACCGTCGAGCATGCCCCAGCGGCGCATCAGCGCCATCTCGGTGTTGGCGTGGCGCTGCTCCTCTGCGTGGAAGTAGATGTAGAGCTGCTTCAGCGTCTCGTTCGGCGCCTTCTTGGCCATGGCAGCGAAGCCGCGCGCGCCGACATGCTCGATCCACATCAGGTCGGACATGAAGGCCTTGAGCTTGGGCCATTGCTCGGCGGTGATCAGCTCCGCCCCTGGCGCGTCCCAGTCGATATCCGCCAGCGCCCATTGGCTGCTGCGGACCTTGGCCAGCATCTTGTCGAGATCGATGTTCATTTCACGCTCTTGCTTGAAGGGGGATAAATGAGTCCGGCACTCAGGCGCCGGCGAAGCGGCCGATCAGGCCCAGACCGCGCGCATAACCGCTCGGCGCATAGCGCTTCAGGCGCCAGATCAGGCGCGCATCGAGCTGCGGCAGGACGTAGAGCTGGCCGCGGTCCAGGGCGTCGAGCGTGGTGCGCGCGACACGGTCGGCCGGGATGCCGGTCCAGCGCATCAGTTGCTCCGCCAGCCGCGTCGACTTGCCGCTGATGCGGCCGTCGCGCGTGATATTGGTCTGTACGAAGGTCGGGCACAGCGCCGAAATCGCCACGCCGCTGCCGGACAGTTCCGCCGCCAGCGTCTCCGACAGGGCCAGCACCGCCGCTTTGCTGACGTTGTACGGCCCCATCATCGGCGCCGCGGCGAAGCTGGCGGTGGAAGCGACATTGATGATCCCCCCGCGCTTCAGCGCGCGCAGCCTGGGCGCGAATACATGGCAGCCATGCACCACGCCCCACAGGTTGGCGCCGATGACCCACTGCCAGTCCTCCATCGGAATCTCGCCGACCCGCTTGCCGCCGGCGCCGACACCGGCGTTGTTGACCACCAGATCGACCGGTCCGGCGAGCCACTGTTCGGCTTCGTCGGCGAGCGCTGCTACGCTTTTCAGTTCGGAAACGTCGCAATGCACGGCCAAGGCCTCGCCGCCGGCCGCGACTATGCTTTCGGCGGTTTCCCGCGCCGTCTCCAGCCGGATGTCGGAGCAGACGACACGGCCGCCGCGCGCGGCGATTTCCAGCGCAAAGGCGCGGCCGATGCCGCTGCCGGCGCCGGTGACGACGGCGCTGGCCTGTCGGGAGATTTTTCTTCTGGGCATGGCTGGCTGCTGTGAGGGTCCGCTGGAGATGGGGATTGCCGCTGTTGACCGTGACATTGATTGATGTCAATGTAATCCGAACTATTGTTCGGATTCAATTCGGATTGACTATGTCCCGCCCCATGCCCCGCAAACCGCAGCAGGCCCGCTCCCGGGCCACCGTCGAATCGATCATGGACGCAGGCTTCATCTCGCTGTCGCGCCACGGCCTGGAAGGCACTACCACACGGCACATCGCCGACATCGCCGGCATCAGCGTCGGATCGCTCTACGAATATTTCGATAACAAGGAGGCGATCTACCGGGCCATGAACCAGCACATGGTCGACGAGATCGTGGCGATGATCCGGCAGGCAATGCCGGTGCTGGTACGCAGCAACATCCGCGATCTGGTGGTCGAGCTGCTGTCGCGCTTTCGCGATCTGCTGCACCGCAACGAGGAGCGTTACCTCAAGTACGCCAGCTACACCATCCACTCCGACCACCGCAGGCAACTGGCGCCGATCCAGAAGCTGCTGACCGAGCTGTCCCTGCAATATGTGATGCACAACCCGGAGCTGATGCGGCTGCGCAATATGGCGACGATGAGCTACATCATCATCAACGGCGGCATCTTCACCGTGGTCCGCTATCTGGCGGAGCCGAGCCCGAACATCCGCTTCGAAGACCTGGTGCAGGGACTGGCCGACATGGCCGCGAGCTATGTCGAAGTCGAGTTGGCCAGATTGCCGGAACCTCGCGTCCGCTGAGCTGGCGGCGTCCCGGCGCCGCCAGCTCCTCGATCAACGGTCCTGAACGCGACTACGACGGCGACGCAAGGCCGCCAGGCCCAGCGGCACCAGCGAACCGAAGCCGAAGGCGCCGCCACCACCCGAGCCGGAGCCGCCGCTGGATGAACCGCTGCTCGACGCAGCGCCCCCCGACGAGGAACTGCTGCTGGAAGGCGCGCCGCCGGATGAACCGCCGCCCGATGAACTGCTGCTCGAGCTGGAGCTTGAAGACGCCCCGCTCGACGACGAACTGCTGCTGGACACGCCGCCGCCGGATGAGCTACCGCCCGAAGAACTGCTGCTGGACGATTTGCCGCCTGACGAACTGCTGCTCGACGAGCCACTGCTGGAACTGGATGAACCGCTGCTGGAAGCTCCACTGCTCGAAGATCCGCTGCCGGAAGACGAACTACTGGAAGAACTGCCGCCACCGGAAGAGGACGAGCTGCCGCTGGAAGACGACGAGGACGAACCTCCGGAAGATCCGCCGGATGAACCGCTGGACGATCCACCGCCCGAAGAACCGGCGCCGGATGAACTGCTGCTCGAGGACGAGCTGCCGGAGCCGCCCGAGCTGGAACTGCCGCTGCCCGCGCTGCCGCAGGCGCCATTGCCGATCAGCGTATAGCCGAAACGCGTGCTGCCGGCATCGACGGTCTCGCCCACCGCGATCTCGGTACTGGCGCCGGTGATGCTGGGCGGCAGGTCGATGCGGATGCCGGTAAGCGCCACGATCGCCTGCAAGGTCTCGCCGGTGGCCAGGTTGAACACCGACTTGTCCAGCACCAGGGTGATGGTGCCGTCGGCGCTGTAGTTGCTGGCGGCGTCGAGCGGGCCCAGGTCGTCGAACAGGGTGAGCAGGCCCAGGGCGCTGACATCGAGCCCGTTGACGGTGCCGCGCTCGCCGTAGAAGAAGGTGGGCGTGAGGGAGTCCGTGCTCATCGAGACGTAGCGCGGCGTGGTATCGCCGGGCAGAGTGAAGGTCAGCGCCCAGCGGGTCAGCGGCGGCAGACTGGAGAGCGAACTCACCTTGAGGGTGAACACCAGCTTGCCCGGCATGTCCGCCGGCTCGGCGACGCTGGCCGAAAGCAGGTTCTGGCTCGGCAGCGGATCGGGAATCGGCGGCAGCAGGTCGCCGACAATCGGCACCGGCAGCGGGAAAGTGGCGCTGCCCGGCGGAACACTGAGCAGGGTCTTGCCCGGCACGGTGCAGACCGCCGGCAAGCCGGCCACCGTCACGGTCTGCGTTGCAGCGGTGCTGACTGCGCCATGCGAGTTGCGCACGGTCAGGCTCGCCGTATAGACACCGGGCGTGGCATAGGTGTGCGCGGCGAAAGCCGGCGCGACCTGCTGCAGCGGCAAGGTATCGTCGCCGTAGTCGAGGGTGTAGTACTCGATGGTGTCGCCGCCCGGGTCGCTCGAAGCGCTGCCGTCATAGCTGATGCTCAAGGGCGCGTTGCCGCCGGCGCCGCTGAGCTTGAGCTTCGCCACGGGCGGAGTGGGCACGGCATTGCAGTCCGACTGCGCCGGCGGCAGCGCGGCGTTGACTGCGGCAAGATCGATGCTGCCGAAGCCGGTGGTGTAGTCCCAGCCGGTGGTGGCGACATAGTCGCCATTGGTGCCGGTGGTGATGTCGTGGAAACCCTTGGCGGTGGAGAACAGGCCGCCGGCGGTATCCAGCGCGTAGTAAGCCGGTGCGGCAAAACCCAGCGTCTCGCAATGCGCGCTTTGCAGGCGCGCCCAGGAGCCGACGGCCAGCGGCGAAGCCAGGCTGGTGCCGACCACGGCCTCGTGCTCACCGCCGACGATGACGTCGGCGGCCGAGGCGATGGCAAGCTCCGGCACATAAATGCCGGCGTCCATGGCGATGTCCGGCACACCGCGGCCGACGCCGGTACCGCCCAGGAGCGTTCCGATCAGGCCGATGCCGGGAATCGAAGTCAGCGCGGCGGAAGGCACGATGCCCTTCTGCCAGGACGGCGCCGCTTCCAGCACGCTGATGCCGCCGCCGCCGGAGAGCCAGGCGCTTTCGGAACTGTAGTTGTAACTGGCGTCGGTGATCAGCGAGGTGCCGCCGACGGCGACGACGTAGGGCGAGGAATCGGGATAGTTGGCCAGCAGCGGAATGCCGGCGAGCGGCGCGCCCAGCAGATTGATCGGCGAACAGACGCCGCCGTCATCGCCGGTGGAGGCGTGCCAGCTCAGGCCCTCGGCGGCGGCCTGCATGAAAGCCTGATCGGAAGCCGCCGGACCCGGCAGCAGCAGGCCGGTGCTCGCCACCAGTTCGCAGGTGCCATAGGACATGTTGCCGGCGATGGCATCGGCGCGCATGGCGAACTCGTTGTACTGGTCCACCAGGTCCGAGGTGTTCTCGGTGGCGTAGATGATCAGCTTCTTGACGTTGTGGGCGATGGCGGTGGAGGACTGCGTATCCAGATCCCATTCGTCGTCGCCGCTGCTGGTCGGCGTCGGTGTGCTGAACGGCGCGGTCTCGCGCACTTCCACCGGCACATAGGGCAGGCCGTACTGCCGCTCCATCTGGCGCAGGTCGTCGACTACGCTGACGTCCTCGCTGCCGTAAGTGGAGATGGCGATGGTGGACTGGGCGCCGTCCGGCGAAGTGCCGGCATCGTAGGCGATGTCCCAGGCGGTCGGCGGGAAGGCGGTGATGATCTGGCCGGGGCCGGCTGCGGCCGTGGTCCTGGCGGTCTTGACCGCCGCCAGAATGCGCGAAGCCCTGGCGGTGAGGGGCGGAAACACGCTGCGCTCGCGCTGCTGCTCCAGGCTGGTCCTGAACTGCTCCATATTGCTGGGACCGAGTACCGCCAGCACCACGCCGCCCAGCGAGTCCGGCACCTGCATGTCGGTGACGTTGGCGCGCACCAGGCTGCCGTCGCGCGGCACCAGAACCAATTGTGTGTTGAAGGCCTTCTGCACGACCGCCGCGCTGCCTGTGGCATCCACCAGCAGACGATTGCTGGCCAGCCTGACATTGCTGAAGCCGGCACTGTTCAGGTAGTCGACCACTTTCTGCGCCTGCGCCGGGCTCGGCGAGTAGGCGGCGGTGAATTGCGCCGGCGTCAGGTAGCGCCCGAACTGGGGATTGCCCGGCGTGTAGAGATTCTTCAGCAGCGTCTCGAACGCGGCGCGGTTCTGGATCTTCAGGCTGACATGAACATTCATCAGCTGAGCCGCCGGCACCGGCGCCATGCCGGCGGAGGCGTCGAGCGGGATCGCCCTGGACAGGGTCGCGTCCCAGGCGGCGTATGAGGACAGGGGCGCAGCAAGCATCGCGCAAAGCGCCCCACCCGCGAGCAGCGGATTACGGCGGCCGGCAAAAAGCTTCCGCAACAGGATTTTCCCTGACATGGGTTTGATTCCCCTTATTTATGGATGTAGCCCTGGCCGGAACGCTCTGCGGAACACCGCCTCACGCCTGCCCTCCCCCGCATGGTTCTGCGAGGGCCCCTGATTCGTTGCTATTACGCCCACCGCCGCCCGGCTTTTGCAAGGCAGCCCCCGGTGGGTGGGTTCAATCAAGCAAGCAAGGTGCCAAGGCACCGCTGTCAGCCATGGGAAATTTAGCTCCGCAGCTTTCCAGCGTTGCAGCTAAATCGTGCTGTCCATTGCGGCAAGGCGCTGATAGATCAGCAAATCAAGCATGGGTGCCTTTGACGCACCCAGCAGCTGGCAGATCAGGTCATGGGCCTGGCCGCGATGGTGGGTCTGGTGGTTGAACAGATGGGACAGCACCTGATGCAGCGGCTGCGTTTGCGGCGCGCCACTGGAAGTCTGGTAACTGACGGATGCGGCCAGCTGTTCCTCTTCCATGCCGAAGACTTGCAAGATGATGCGCTGGTCTTCCTGCTGCCGCGCCTCACGCAATTCCCCCAGGTCCGCATACAGGATTTCGTCCAGACGCAGAACGCGCGGACTGACGCCGTTCAGGCGCCCCATCCACATCCGGTCCACCACCAGCAGATGATTGAGCGTGCCGAGCACCGACTTGAAAAAGGCGCCGCGGTCCTGCGCCAAAGCTTCCGCTGTCAATTTCCCCGCGGCCTGGTAAAGCTGCTGATTGGCCCAGCGGTTGTAGCGGGCAAACATCTGAAAGTGTTCCTGGCGCGGCCCGGGCATAGGCTGTCCTCGCAATTCATGATGCCATCATTGATCCACGCGCAAGTTTGCCCGATCAGTTTCACCGCGGCCATCATTCAGGGACGAACCGTGGCTATGCGCGGTTGCGGCAAACAGATCGATCGGTTCCCGGGCTTTGCTGGACAGGGCGTCCGACCTGAGCGCAGGAAAAGCACACCTCCTAGCCCTGCTGCTTACCGCATATGCCCTCCAGTTCGGCCATCAGCAGGCGCGTGCGCTGTGGCACCAGCCGCCCCGGCGGACGCAGGCACCATACTGCTGTCGGCTCAGGCCACCACTCCTGCAACACCGGCACCAGCCGCTTCTGCCGCACCGCCTGCTCCGCCACGAAAGCATGCAGAATGGCCACGCCGACGCCCTGCGCAGCCATCTCGCACCGCACCTCGGCATCGCCGAAGCGGTGCGGCGAGCGGATGGTGCGCTGCATCGGCCGGCCATCCGCACCGCGGAATTTCAGGGGATAGACCTCACCGGTGGGCCGCGTGAACACCAGGGTGTGCTCGGGGCGCAGATCCTCCGGCGTCTGCGGCACGCCGAAACAGCGCAGCCAGGCGCGGCTGGCGAAGTAGCCGATCGGCACTGTGCCGATCTGCCGCCCCACCAGACTGGAGTCGGCCAGCTCCCCCAGCCGCACTGCCAGGTCGAAACCTTCCTCCACCAGATCGACCACGCGGTCGCCGAGCTGCACCTCCAGTTCGATCTGCGGATAGCGCAGCATGAAGCGGCCGATCACTCCCGCGAGCACGATGCGCCCATAGGCGCCCGGCGCGGTCAGGCGCACGCGTCCGCGCGGCGTCGCCTGCTGCATGGTCAGTTCGGCCTCGGCGTCCTGCAGTTCCTGCAGCAGGTCGCGGCTGCGGGCGAAGAAGCGTTCGCCCTCGGCGGTGAGGCTCAGACTGCGCGTGGTCCGCCGCAGCAGCAGCACGCCGAGGCGCTTTTCCAGCCGTGACACGGCCTGGCTCACGGCCGACTGCGAGGTGCCCATGGCATCGGCCGCGCGGGTGAAGCTTTTCAGCTCCACTACCCGGATGAAGGCCGGCACATCGAGGAAGGGAGTTTCCATATTCATAAATTCAGCTTACCAATCTTATGTAGATTCGGCTATTTATCATTCGGCCGGCCGGGCCTATTCTGCACTCCATCACACCAGCGTGGAGCGCCCGATGAAAGTCCTGATTGTCTACGCCCACCCCGAGCCGCAGTCGCTCAACGGCTCGCTCAAGAGCCTGGCGGTGGAAACGCTGCGCCAGGAAGGGCACGAAGTCCAGGTCTCCGATCTCTATGCCATGCATTGGAAAGCGGGGGCGGACGCGGCCGATTTCGGCACGCTTGAGCATCCCGAGCGCCTGAATTACGCCCACGAATCCGGACATGCCTTGCGCAACGGCACGCAGACGCCGGACATCGTTGCGGAGCAGGCCAAGCTGCTGTGGGCGGATGCGGTGATCTTCCAGTTCCCGTTGTGGTGGTTTAGCGTGCCGGCGATCCTCAAGGGCTGGTTCGAGCGGGTCTATGCCTACGGCTTCGGCTACGGCGTTGGTCAGCACGGCGGCGGACGCTGGGGCGACCGCTACGGCGAAGGCACCCTGCAGGGCCGCCGCGCCTTGCTCAGCGTCACCATGGGCGGGCGCGAACCGCACTACGGTCCGCGCGGCGTCAACGGGCCGATCGACGAGCTGCTGTTCCCCATCCAGCACGGCACGCTGTACTACCCGGGCATGGAGGTGCTGCCGCCCTTCCTGGTTTACGAAAGCCGCGGCATCGATGCCGCCGCCTACGACAAGCTGGCGCAGGCCTATCGCGAGCGCCTGCGCCGGCTGTTCAGCGACGAGCCCCTGCCGTATCGGCAGCAGAACGGCGGCGACTACGATGAACGGCAGGTGCTGAAGGACAGCATCGCGCCTGGCGCCCAGGGCTTCTCCGCACACCTGCGCAGGAATACTCCCGCTCCCCCGCGGCAGATCCCCGCCACCGCTCCCTACATCGATACCCTGGAGTCCGCATGAACACTCAAGCTTCCCCATCCACAGTCTGGACCCGGCGCGGTGCCGCGCTCGATCAGGCCATCGACCGGGCACTGGCCGAGCAGCGCATCGTCGGCACCGTGGTGCTGGTGTCGCAGCACGGCCGGCCGGTCTACCAGCGCAGTGCCGGCTACGCCGACCGCGAGGCGGCGCAAGCGATGAGGGTGGACACCCTGTTCCGCTATTCCTCGCTGACCAAGCCTATCGTCACTGCCGCCGTGATGGTGCTGATCGAGCAGGGCAAGCTGGCGCTGGATCAGCCGGTGAGCCACTGGCTGCCGGACTTCCGTCCGCGGCTCGCCGGCGGCGAAACACCGGTCATCACCCTGCACCATCTGCTCAACCATACGGCCGGCCTCAGCTACTCCTTCAAGGAGATGGCGGACGCTCCCTATCATCAACTCGGCGTTGCCGACGGGATCGGCGCTTCCGGTGCGCTGAGCCTGGCGGAGAACGTGCGCCGCATCGCCAGGGCGCCGCTCAGCTTCGCGCCCGGCAGCGAATGGCGTTACTCGATGGCGCTTGACGTGCTCGGCGCGGTGATCGAACAGGCCAGCGGCGAAGCCTTGCCGCAGGCCGTGGCACGGCTGGTCACCGCACCGCTGCAAATGCGCGATACCGCCTTCAAGGTGATGGACGCCGGCCGCCTGGCTGCGGCCTACGCCAATGCAGAAGCACAGCCGGTGCGCATGTCCGATCCGTACTTCATTCCGTTTGGCGAGGGCACCAATCTGGTGTTCTCGCCGTCGCGGGCTTTCGATCCGCTGGCCTACCCCTCCGGCGGCGCCGGCATGACCGGCTCGGCGCCGGACATGCTGCGCTTCCTCGAAACCATCCGCAGCGGCGGTGGCGCCATCCTGCCGCCGGCCACCACGGCGCGGATGCTGAGCAACCAGACCGGCGCGCTGGCGCTGCAGGAAATCGGCCCCGGCTGGAGCTTCGGTTACGGCGGCGCCGTGCTGGTCGATCCGGCTGCCGCGCAGACGCCGCAGTCCGCCGGCACCTGGTTCTGGGGCGGTGTCTACGGCCATAGCTGGTTCGTCGATCCGCAACAGGAACTGAGCCTGGTGGCGATGACCAACACCGCCCTGGAAGGCATGATCGGCCAGTTCACGCTAGACGTACGCAATGCGGTGTACAGCTGAGGATTGCATCAGGGCGGGTGTCGGTGGATGCTAGGCGAATCCGCCTTTGCAGCCGACACCCGCCTTGACCATGCTTGACGTCGAATTCGCACGCTCGCAGTTCCCCGCCTTCGCCGAGCCTTCGCTGTCGCGGCAGGCCTTCTTCGAGAATGCCGGCGGCTCCTATGCCTGCCGCCAGGTGATCGACCGGCTGGGTGAGTATTACCGCCGGCTCAAGGTACAGCCCTATTACGCCTACCCGGCTTCGCAGGAGGCCGGGGAATGGATGGACGCTTCCCATGTCCGGCTGGCCGAGTATCTCAACGTCGGTACCGACGAGATCCATTTCGGACCTTCGACCTCGCAGAACAGCTATGTCCTGGCGCAGGCGGTGCGCAAGCTGCTGCGGCCCGGCGACGAGATCATCGTCACCAACCAGGACCACGAGGCCAACAACGGCGTCTGGCGCCGCCTGGCGACCGAGGGCGTCACGCTGCGGGAATGGCAAGTCGATCCCGGCAGCGGCGCGCTGGACCCCGCCGCACTGGACGGCCTGCTCAGCGAACGCACCCGCCTGCTGGCTTTTTCCCAGTGCTCCAACATCGTCGCCCACATCAACGCGGTGTCCCTGATCACGGCCAAGGCCCGCGCCGCCGGCGCGATCTGCGTGGTGGACAGCGTGGCCTATGCGCCGCATGGCCTGCCCGACGTGACGGCGCTGGGCGCGGATGTGCTGCTGTTCTCGCTGTACAAGACCTATGGCCCGCATCAGGGGGCGATGGCGGTGCGCCAGTCGCTGCTGGACCAGCTAGGCAACGAGGCGCATCACTTCAACGGCGCCTACCCGCGCAAACGCCTGGTGCCCGCCGGCCCCGATCACGCGCAAATCGCCGCCGTGCGCGGCGTGGCCGAATACTTCGATGCGCTGGACGCGCACCACGGCGGCGGCGACATCGCCGCCCGGCCGCAACGAGTGCGGCAACTTTTACGCGAAGCCGAACGGCCGCTGCTGAGCCGTGTTCTGGATTATCTGGAAAGTCGCAAGGATGTTCGCCTGCTGGGGCCGGCCGATGCCGGCCAGCGCGCCGCGACCGTGGCTTTCGTGCCGCTGCGGCATAACCCCACCGACCTGCTTCCAGCCCTGGCGCGGCACGGCATCATGGCCGCGGCCGGCCATTTCTACGCGGTGCGCCTGCTGGAAGCAATGGGCGTCGATGCGCAGCGCGGCGTGGTGCGGCTTTCTTTCCTGCACTACACCTCCGCGGAAGAGATCGACCAACTGATCAAGGCTCTCGACGTCGTACTCGCATAACCCGGCTCAGGCATGACTCACAGCGGCCATGGCTCCGGTACCTGCCCCGACAGCGCTTCGATCAACTGCTGGCGAAAATCAGGATCGTCCCACTCCTTGACCGCCTGCGCCGCGATCTCGTTGGCCTCGTCCTTCCGGTGATTCTGCACCAGCAGGGCGATCAGCAGGCCGGTCTTGTTGGTCAGCGTCTTCTGCGCGAAGGCCTGCATCTCCCCGGGGCGGTCGGAAGTGGCGGCGAGCTGCGTCACCACACGGTACTGGTCGAGGATGGCTTGCAGGGCTTTCTGCGGCTCTAGGTATTTGCCGCACAGGGCGTAGTCCTTCCCCCGCACCAGTGAAGGCTGGGCGATTTCGTAGACCTGCGAGGCGACTTCGTTGCGGTTCGCATCGAGCCAGACGAATAGCTCGCGTGTCGCCGCATCCTGCCCCAGCGCCCGGTTGATGGCGACGACTTCGTTGAAATATCCCCTGGCCCCGTCGCCGCGCCGCACATGATCGGCGTCCGCATCGCGCTGCCCCCGCAGCCTCTCCAGCGCCAGCGGATAGACCTGCCCCAGCGCTACCCAGTCGTTCAGCGCAGTGGACAGCCGCACGCCATACAGACCGTCGGCGTAGTCCAGAGCGTGCTCATGAAACCACACCAGCCTGGCCAGCGCGTCCTCATAGTGCTTCGCCTTGGTATCGGCTTTGGCCTGTCCGAGGATCGCCAGCGGATCGGGCTGCGCCGGCGGCGTCCAGCCGGCCGCCCACAGCGCCGGAGCGACGCCGAGCAGAATGGCGGCAAGCGAAATTCTCATGACAGCAAGGATAGATCACTGCCGCAACCAATATTTACTTGGGTATTTACCCGGGCATTTACTTGCCGCTTTTTTCCTTCGCCACCAGATACAGCACCAGCTCGACGGTCTGCGGATAGCCCCCGGCGGCACCCGGCGTGACCCGATACTTGCCGTTGACGATCAGGGTCGGCGTGCTGTCCACCTGATCGGCCAGCATCTGCGCTTCGGACTGGCGGATCTGCGAGTCGACGGTGAACGAATTGGCCATGGCCAGGAAGTCTTCGGGCTTCACGCCGTAGGCCGTGTAGAACTTGGCGATATCCTCGATGGTCGGCTGCTGCGGCTGCGGCAGCAGGCCACCGCTGACCTTGTTGGTGATCGCAAGAGTGCTGTTCTTGCCCCATACCGCGTCGTACATCGCGTCGTGGCTTTTCTCGGACACATTCAATTCCCGCGCCGCCAGGAAGGCGCGCTGGAATACCGGCCAGTCCTCCGACGGATTGAAAGCCGCCGGCAGATACGCCATGCGGGCTTCCGGCGGCAAGGCCGCCTTCAGCTTGTCCAGCGTCGGCTGGAACGCGTTGCACGCAGGACAGGCGTAGGAGAACACGTCGAGCACCTCGATCTTTCCGGGCGTCGAAGTCGATTGTGCCTGCGGCAGGCGGAAGTAATTTTTCCCTTCCACCCACTTGCCGCCATCCTGCGCGCCGGCTGCACCAGCATAGGCGAACAGGGCCAGAACCACGATGAAGCGCTTGAGCATCGCAATCTCCACAGAAAATGAATACAACGGAACTTGCCGCATCCTGACACGTCTTCCCGAACGCCTCTATCCCGGCACATCCTCAATTCCGCGATCACGCCAGGACCGGCGATTGGCGCGGATTTCGGAATGAGCCTTTCGACCACGGCATGCGGCAGGAAGTTGCAGCAAAGGCGTACACCGGCAGGGCGCAAAAAATCATCGCACCGGCGTCCCCCGGCACCCGCCCGGTGAGCCCTTGACGCGGGCTTCAAGGATTTCGCCCTACCCCTCAGCCGCCTCCGCTGATCGCTTTCAGAAAGCGATAGTAGAACTCCATGCCCTCGTCGAAGGAACTGATGCGCAGGCGCTCGTCCTTGCCGTGGGCGCGCACGTCGTCACGATCGATCGCCGTGCCGGAGAAACCGTAGCTGGGCATGCCGGCAGCCATGGTGTAGATACTGTCCGAGGCGCCGGTTTCCATCTCCGGCACGATCGGCACGCCAGGCCACATCGCGCCGGAAACCTGCTTCAGGGCCGCCATCAGGTCGGCGCGCGGCGGCGGCGGGGTCATCGCCTTGGCGTCCGGCGCCGAGTCTTTGGGCTGGTCGGTGGTGACGTCGATCCAGCCCACCGCCACCTTGGGATCGTTGAATACGCGGATCAGGTCCTGCCGCACTTCCTCCGGCGAATGGCCGGGCAGGATGCGGCAATTGACGATGGCGGTGGCGCGCTGCGGCAAGGCATTGTTGGCATGGCCGGCCTCCAGCCGCGTCGCCACGCAGGTGGTGCGCAGGGTCGAGTTGTAGCGCGCATCCTGCGACAGGCGGGCGATGGCGGCGGGGCTGGCCGGGGTGTGCAGCACCGCCTTGATGTCCCTGGCGCGCTGGCCGGTTTCGATGCCGGCCATGTACTCCAGCCATGCGCGCGTCACCGCATTCAGCTCGAACGGAAATGGTTTCTTCTCCAGCCGCCCCAGCGCATCCGCCAGGTGATAGATGGCATTGTCCGGCTTGGGCAGGGAGCTGTGTCCGCCCGGATTGGTGACGGTCAGCTGGTAGTCCGCATACAGCTTCTCGGTCGCCTCCAGGTTGAAGGTGACCGCGTTGCCGGCGTCGGAATCGACCCCGCCTGAGTCCGGGTTGACAGCGAACTCGGCGTCCACCAGATCGCGGTGATTCTTCAGCAGCCAATCCACGCCATTATCGGTGCCGCCCTCCTCATCCGCTGTCAGCGCCAGGATGATGTCGCGGTCCGGCACATAGCCTTCTTTCCTGAGGCGGATCAGCGCAGCCACCGCGATGGCGTCGGCGTCCTTCATGTCCTGCGTGCCGCGGCCATAGACATAGCCGTCCTTCTCGGTGAAGACGAACGGATCGGTGCTCCAGTCCTCGCGCTTCGCCTCCACCACATCGAGATGGCCGATGATCAGCATCGGCTTGTGCGCGCCGCTGCCGCGCAAACGCGCCACCAGATTGCCGCGCTTGGGATTGGGGCCGACCAGTACCTGCACATCCGCGGCGGCGAAGCCGCCATCGCGCAGGCGCTGCGCCATGGCCTGCGCCGCGACGGTGGTATCGCCCACCGAGTGCGAGGTATTGATTTCGATCAGCTGCTTGTAAATGTCGCGCGCCAGCGGGTCGGGCGCGATGCCGGCCGCGGCGGCCTGCGCGCCCAGTGCGAACAAACCCAAACAACCCAAAACAGCTTTCCTGCCGATCAAGGGAAGTCCCTGCTATTGGATGAGCCATGCGCTCGATGCGGCACTATAACGAAATCATCGGCGGGCTCGCAGCCAGAGATTATCAGCGGCCTCAGGCATCAGCGATCGGCTGGTCCAGATCGCGCGCGCGGAACAGCTTCTTGTTCTTGACGCTGTATTCGCCCGCCACGATCACCTCGCGCCAATCGATGCGCAGCTGCGCGATCTGCTGTTGCAGGCGCCACAACTGACCGCCGGAGGAGAGGGCGGCGCAGCGCAGAAAACGCGGGCTGGCGGGCTCGCCGGTATGGATCACTGCCAGTTTCAGGCAGGCCAGGGCGGCGTCGCAGTCAGCGGCGCTGAAATGGGCCGAGACCCAGCGCACCAGATCATCCGGCAATTGTGCTTCCACCATGTCCTCTGCAAGAGCGGCCCCGGGGCCAGTCTAGTCGGCGGCTCAGCGCCTCACTGTGACCGACTGCCCAGGAGCTGCGGCCGCCGCAATGCGCTACGCTGTCGGCGGCCCGCTCCGGCCACGCTGGATTGCCACGGAGCTTGGGCCGAAGCACCGACTGATCCATCAAAAAGACCGCTCATTTTGAAAAAAGTCCTCGAAACCGATCGCCTGGTTCTGCGCTTGCTCCACGCCGAAGACGCGCCGTTCATTCTCGAACTGCTGAATGATCCCGACTGGCTGCGCTTCATCGGCGACAAGGGCGTCAGAACCCTGGAAGACGCGCGGACCTATATCCGCACCGGACCGGTGGACATGTACGCCCGCCTTGGCCACGGCCTGTATCTGACCGAACTGAAGGACGGCGGCGCACCCATCGGCCTCTGCGGCCTGATCAAGCGGGACACGCTGGACGACGTGGATATCGGCTTTGCCTTCCTGCCGCGGTATCGGGCCCTGGGCTATGCCCGCGAGGCGGCGGCCGCCACCCTGGTTCACGCCCGCGACGGCCTTGGGCTGAAGCGCATCGTGGCGATCACCTCACTGGACAATCTGGCTTCGGCCAGGCTGCTTGAGCAGATCGGCCTGCGTTTCGAGCGCCTGATCCGGTTTTCCAGCGAGGCGCATCCGCTCAGACTATTTGCCACCACCTCCTGACGGCTGGATCGACAAAACCGGTACAATTTCGGCACAAACTGCGGCACGAATCATCCATCGGGGAACAGGCAATGCGGTTGAAGGCACTTTTGGCGGCCGCTGCTGCCGCGTCCGCGTTGCTGCTTACGGCTTGCGGCGGCTCCGGAAACCAGGGAGCTTCGGGTTCGTCCAGCGGTTCCGCCTCGGCCTCCTCCAGCAGCTCTTCATCCAGCAGCTCGAGCAGTTCGTCCTCCGGCTCGTCGTCGAGTTCCTCATCCAGCTCGTCCGGCTCATCGGGCAGTTCCTCGTCCTCATCCGGCGGCACCTCCTCCCCGGTCTTCTCCGGCGACCCGCCTCCGGCCATCCTGACCCTGCCGGCCGGCTCGCAGGGCTTTGTCCGTACCGTGGACGGGCGCATGGTGCTCTATGTCGTTCCCGATCCGGCGCCGGTGGGGCCCGCACCGCTGATGATCGTGCTCGACTACCTGGACGGCAATCCCACCTTCATGGCCAACTTCATCTACGCCGGTGCGCATGCGGCCAGCGGCATGGTCATGGCTTTCCCCGCCCACCAGGGCTCGAGCTGGGCCAATGGACTGGCCGGCACCGGCAATCCGCAGGTCGACATCGACTTCCTGACCGACGTTATCGCCGACGCCACCACCAATATGCCGGTGGATCCGACCAAGGTTTCCATGACCGGCTATTCCGAAGGCGGTTTCATGGCCGACCTGTTCGGCTGCACCAAGCCCAACCTGCTGGTGGGCTTCGGCATGGTCGCCGCGGCGCAGCTGAAAACCACCGCCTGTGAAACCATAATGCCGCTGAAAATGGTGATTTTTGCCGGCACCAAGGATACCCAGGTGGCTTATGGCGGCTTCGGCAATCTGCAACCGGAAACGACCACCCTGTCGCAGTGGGAAACGACCGATGGCTGCAGCGGCGCGGAAGTCGACACCACCCTCCCTACCCTGGTCAACGACGGCACCACGGTGATCCAGCACCAGATCCCCGGCTGCAACGCGATTCTTTACCAGATCGTCAACGGCGGCCACAACTGGCCCGGCTCCGAAATCACCGCGTCCACCATCCTGCTCGGCACCACTTCGCAGAACATCGACGCCACCCAGGCGCAGTGGGACTTTTTCCTGGGGAACTGAACACCGGGGCGGCAAGCCGGCCGTTGAAACCAGGCGGCGCCCGGACCAGGCCAATCAGGGGGCTGCGGCCAGGGTGTACTCGAAGTCGTAGAAGTGCTTGCCTTCAACAATCCGGATGGTCATGCGGCCGCTCAGGCCGAGCAGTTCACCGCTGGCCGAGTCCGGCACCACGCTGATGCTTTGCTGCGCGGCGCCGCGCGTCAGGATGCCGTTGTGCTGCAACACAAAGCTGCCGGAACGGCCTTGCAGCGTTCCGCTGACCCGTTCGATTGCCACATAGGCGGCCGAGCCCTTGATGTCGGTGCCGGCCGTGAGCATCTGCCCCTTGGAGGCAGCTTCAAGATCGCCGTGGAACTGCTTGTCGATCGACATGCGGCCGAGGCTGGAGCCATCGGCCTGGTTTTCCACCGGCAGGGGATTCAGCTTCACTTCAAAGGTTCCGCTTGCCTGATTCGCCACTGCCGCCTCCTTTGCTGTTGCATCAGTCACGGGGAGCGGTCCCATGCCCCCGGCTGCCATCATCCAGCCTGCGCTAAGATCAAACCGAAGCGCCATGGTAACCGCAGCCGCGCGCACCGCATTGAAGAAACGCGACATGATCAAACCCAAACAGGAGCGGCCGCGCGGCATCCTCAATGTGGCGGCGGCGCAGCCGATGGGCGGCCACTGGCGCTATCACCCCTCCGACGACCTGGCGCCGTTCGTCGAGCACTACTGGACGGTGGAGTGGGACCTGCAACAGCCGCTGAGGCCGGAGACCCTGCCGCATCCTTCGGTGCATATTTCGCTGGAAGCTGGCCGCTGCGAAGTGTTCGGCGTGATGAGCCGGCGTTTCACGCGGGTGCTGCAAGGCAGCGGCCGCGTGCTCGGCATCAAATTTCGGCCCGGCGGCTTCCGCCCTTTCGTCACGCAGCCGGTAGCGGACTTCACCGACCGCCGGCTGCCGCTGCACCAGGTCTTCGGCGATGGCGCCGACGGACTCGAACGGCAGGCGCTGGCGCAGCAGGATCATCGGGCGGCCATCGCGGTGCTCGAAACCTTCCTGCGCCAGCGTCAGCCGCAAGCGGACCCCTCCATCGCCCTCGCCGGCCATATCGCCGGGCGCATCGCGGCGGATCGCAGCATCACCCGGGTGGAGCAGCTTGTGGGTGAATTCGGCATCGGCATGCGCAGCCTGCAAAGGCTGTTCAGCGAATACGTCGGCGTCAGCCCAAAGTGGGTGATTCAGCGCTACCGGCTGCACGAGGCGGCGGCGCGGATGGCGGCGGCCACAGAAGTCGCCAGCCGGATCGACTGGCCGGATATCGCCCTGGATCTCGGCTATGCCGACCAGGCCCACTTCATCCGCGACTTCAGGAAACTGGTGGGCAAATCGCCGGCAGACTACGTCAAGGCGCTCGCCAAAACCCGGCCGGAGGCCGCGCGCAGCTTCGAAACATCTTCCAAAACATGACGGATGTCATTGACCTGGAACGGGAATAATCCGGGCATTGGCCCAATCCGCCTCGGGGTCATGCACCTCCACCTGGTGCACCCCGCCGCGCAGGGTCTTCTGCAATAGCTCGTACTGATCCTGCAGTTCGCCGATCGGATGCTGCCAGTTGTGCAGGTAGTGGATCGAGGTGACCCGGGCCTGGAGCATGGCCTTGGTGCAGTCGAAGCAGGGGCGCAGGGTGGAATAGACGATGGCGTCCTCCACCGCGTTGCCGAAGCGCGCCGCCGTGATCAGGGCATTCTGCTCGGCGTGGACGCAGATGCAGACGTCGTAGCCGACGCTGGCCTTGTAGGTTTCGCGGTCGCGGCAGCGCACGCAGCCGCCGTCGGTGCAGTTGACCATGCCCTCCGGGGTGCCGTTGTAGCCGGTGGAAATGATGCGGTTTTCGCGCACGATCACCGCTCCCACCTTGCGCCCCAGGCAGTTCGCTTTCTTGCGAACCGCCATGGCGATGTTCATGTAGTACTCGTCCCGGCTCATCGCTTTGTCTGACACTGCGCCCTGCTCCATCCGCTGTGGCCCGTTGCGGCCATCATATAGCGGCGGTTGGGATCGGCGAAGGGCGCCGGCTGGCCGGTCGCCGGATGCGGGCGCCACCATGCGTGCCAAGGTTTGGTGATGGCGAGCATGACGCGGTCGACGAACGGTAGGCGTGGGGTTTTTGCTGCGCAGGAGGACCGGAGACGTCCGCAGACGCTCGCCAAGGTCCGGTTTTTGTGTTGCTTTGGCTTTTGATGGGCTGTTGACGTTCCTCCCCCGTCGGGCTGCGCCGAGCATCGGAGTCCGCGGCGAACAGGCCCGCGCGTAGACGCGGGGCGAGGCAGGATGCCGAAGATTTCACCCACAGGCCATGGATGGCCTGTGGGTGAAACCCGCCGCGGGCGAGAAGCGCAGGGAACCGTCCAATCGCTTTTTGATTGGACGGCGCAGACTCCGGGGCGGCCCTTCTTTGGTTACTTTCTTGTGGCTGTTGACAAGAAAGTAACCCGCCTTCAAGGCGGAACCGCACTTTCAATCAGCGCGCAAATTGTCCGCGCGCAAGCTCGTACGCCAAGACTTCAAACCGACAATTGCAAACCGCGATTGATGCGCTTCGCTCTGCTCAGCGCATCCTACGGAGGCTACGGAAGCTTGGTGTGCCGAGGACGTACTGGGAAGATCATTACGAGCCCTCACATCCCCAGCACCACTCCCCGCTCCGCCAGCTTCTGCCGGATCTGCGGCAGGGCCGCCTGCGCGGCGCGCTCGCCGGCCAGGATGGCGCGCATGCGGTCGTCGAAATCGGTGGAGCTGATGCCGGTCAGGTCCGGCGTGATCATCACGTCGGCCTGCCCGGCCTGGCTTTCGCGCAGGCCCATGCTCATGATGCCGATGGCGCGGTTCATCAGCGCCAGGCGGCCGTCCGCATCGCCCTGCGGCGGCGTGGACACGTCCACGGCGATGACCAGGTCGGCGCCCATGGCGCGCGCCTCGCGCACCGGCACCGGGCTGCGCAGGCCGCCGTCGAGGTAGTCCTCGCCGCCGATGTTCATCGGCTCGAATACCCCGGGCACGGCGGAGGAGGCGCGCACCACCTCGCCGACGTCGCCATGATCCAGCAGCACCGCCTCGCCGGTCTTCAGCTTCACCGCGACGCAGGCGAAGCGCCGCTTCAGCTTCTCCATCGGCGCCTGCTTCACCGCCTGGTCGATAAAAATACGCAGGGCGTCGCCCTTGATCACGCCGCGGCCGAACACGGTCCAGTCCGTCACCACCGCGCGGTCGAGGTCGAAGGACATCTGCTGCAGATCGAAGCCGCTATAGCCGGCCGAGTAGAGGGCGCCGGCGACGCAGCCGGCGCTGGTACCCACCACCAGGTCCGGCACGATGCCGTGGCTCTCCAGCACCTTGATTACGCCGACGTGGGCAAAGCCGCGCGCCGCGCCGCCGCCCAGGGCCAGGCCGATCTTCGGCGGGGTGGCCACCTGGGGCGCGGCAATGACCGGCTCCTGTCCCGGCGTGGCGCCACAGGCCGCAAGCAGGCAGCACAGCAGGAAGGCAGCGGCGGCTTTGATCACGAAAACTCTCTTGTCGGGTGTCATGGAGATAAATCCGGGGCGCCATTGTCGCAACTTCATTTGCAGCGGGCGTGGCTGATTTGTGCAAAAGTTGTGACGGGGGCGACGGGGGCGGATGCTCCCGCCCGGCAAGTTCTTGCGCTACGCTGGCGGTGAACCAGCCGCCACAACGAGTGGGGGGAGCAACGCATGAAGTTCTACCTGTTCAAACTGATCCCGCCGCGTCCGAGCTTTGCCCAGGACATGACGGCGGAAGAGGGACAACTGATGCGGCAACACTCCGCCTATTGGGCCGGGCTGATGCGACAGGGTCTGGTCCATGCCTTCGGGCCGGTGGCCGATCCCAAGGGCATCTACGGCATCGCCGTGGCGGAATTGGAGGATCAGTCCGATCCACAGGTCCTGGGCCGCGGTGATCCCGTCATCCAGGCCGATGCGGGATTCAGTATCGAGGTGCTGACGATGCCTTCGCTGGTCACGCCGAAGACGGCAAGTTCCAGGTAGGGCTTAATCCAGTACCGGGCGCCACACCGTCCGGAACAGAAAATACAAGACGCCGCCAGCGCGATGCCACTTCATCGCGGCGCAATCTTCATCAGAGCGCCGCAAATGACCGGCGCCATCAACGGCGCGGCCAGCTCCAAAGCCGCGCCAGCGAGCAGTGCGCTCCCGAGCAATCGGCGCCGGAGCAATCCAGCGCCGAACAATCCACACCATCGCAAGCTTCGGTCGCGCTTTCCATCATGCAGCAGGCCCAGTCGCCATCATCGTCGTAGTCGCGGCGCCGCCTCTTTCTCTTTTCTTCCTCGCTCTCCGCGCGCAGGGCCAAGGCGGCGGCGCGGCAATCGGAGAAGCGCTGCTGCACCAGCGGCACACTGCGCCAGATGCCATGAGCGACGACGATATCCTTTACCGCCGCCGAGCAGGAAACGCCGCTGTGGCGCACCGCATGTGCGCAGCGGAAGCCCTTGTGAGGCGAAAGATATTTCTGGTACAGCCCGATGAGGAAGACGACGACCGTCCGCATGCCCTTGCGCAGATTCCGCCCGTTGTAGTGCCGCCATCCTGCCCTTTTATTTCGCTGCGTTCCAGCGCAGCTGCCGCTCCTTCAGCGCCAGGAACAGGGCCATGGCGAAAGCGAAGCTGGTCAGCGCGCTCATCGGGAACCAGATCCAGTTCCACTTCATGCCGCTGCGCCGGCCATCGAAGAAGGTCCACAGCGGGAACAGCACCACGTTGGCGAAGAGCAGGTCCTGACCGCCAGAGGCCGAGGCGGGATTGACGAACAGCAGCTTGGTCCAGTTGCTCCAGGTGGCCTCGCTGCCGTAGGTGCGCATGTACTGGAAATTGAAATACCAGCCGACCAGCAGCGCCGCCAGCGCGGTGAGGTAGTACACCGCCTCCAGCGCAGAGACGCCGCCGCTGCGGCCGCCGAGCAGGTGGCGATTCGGGTACACGGTCAACACGATCGACAGCAGGCCGATGCTGACGTAAAAAATCTCGGTGGCTGACACGGCGGACTCCCCTCTTGTTTTGACGGCGTCGGACGATCTTATCGCCGCCCCTGCCATGCCATGTCATCCGTTCGACGTAGTCGGAATCCTTCGTAATCGCGTGGCAATTCCGCCGCGGTGTGCTGCTCAGTCGAGAAACTTCGGCACACCCAGCTTCAGGCCCTTGCCCGGCAAGGCCATCAAGGTGGATGCGCCGCGCGCCACCAACTCGCCGGCGTCGTCATGCACGCTGGCCTCGGTGTAGCTGAGCTGGCGGCCGGCGCGCAGGCAGCGGCCGGTGGCGACGAGGCGGCCACCGGTGACGGCTTTGAGGTAGTTCAGTTTCAGGTCGACGTTGACCAGGCCGGCGTCCTCCGGCAACACCTGGAAGCCGGCCCAGAAGGTCGCGGTATCGAGCAGGGTGGCGAGCACGCCGCCGTGGACGATGCCGAAGGGCTGGAAATGCGGGGCGGCAACATCCAGTTCCACGCGGCAGCCATGCTCCACCATCTCGACCAAGCGGAACGCGATGTGGCTGGGGAAGGCGCCGGTGTTCACCGTATGCAGCAGGCGACTGAGGTATTCGGGATTGAGGGTGGGCATGGTCTGCGGAAACGGGTGATGGAGCGGTGTGCAAGCCTAGCGCGTTCCGCTCGCCGCAAGGCGGAAATGCCGATTCAGGCTGGCCTCGCCGGCCATACGAAACTACTCCGACCCGGGCCGGATCAAAATGCGCGATCTCTACAGCCGGAGCCGGCCCGCAGCTGACGGTCGTGAGCGGCCGCTTTCGGGTCGCCTGCATGATGTGCATAGGATGTGCACCTGGGCTTTTGTGCCTGCTCACGGCCCTTTACCGTCCTTAACATTGTCGCCGCATGGCGCGGCGTGTACATTTCGCAACTGGGGGGCTGCGGGTACGCGACAGTACAGCGCGGCCGGGAATTTTGCGTCGGGGGATTTCCATGAGCGGACTCGGTGTACGCGCGCTGACGCGCCTCTGGTTGCTGCTGTGCGTGTCGGGGCTGGCCGCTTGTGGCGGTGGAGGTGGTGGCGGGGGTAGCCTGACCATCACGCTTTCGCCCAACCCGCTAACGGCCAGTTATCAGTTGAACCAGCTGCCGGCGCAAGTGCGGGTAAATGCCACTGTTTCGGGCAGTATTTCGGCGACCACGGTTTACGTGCTGGTGGCAGACACCGGCAATACGTTCCAGTCCGGATCGTTGTCGCTTTACGCGTTAGGAAACAACCGGCCAGTCGTGAACGACTGCTTTCGGGTAGCCTAGGCGTTAGCAGAGTAGAGAGCGCCAGTATGCGACTAAGACTTCAGTTCCCCCCTGATCCGGACCACGCCCGGAAGTTGGCAGACACAGTTGTCGAGGCGACAAAGAGAATCGACGGAATAGCTCTCGACTACTTGCCGGAAAGTCTCAACGCAGTAGATACGATCATCTGTCGAATGCGGGAGCGCGGCTCCCAAAGCGAACAGATGCAAGAGACCCTTTTCTCATTCGGATGTTACGTTGGAGAGGTGCTGGTGGCTTCATTTGGGGGTAGCTGGTTGTTACCCGCTCAATCTTCGATTCCGAAGAAAATGCTCCCGTACTTCCCATTTATGATCGTGCAAACACCGAGAGGAATGGTCTGGAACCCTATAGGAAAGGTGTTCAAGCTCTTCGATGAGGGAATGGGCGAGAGCACCGAATACCTCTTTCATGTAGCAAAAGGCCGCGAGGAAACCGAATAGGCACACTGGAGCCAAGCACTACAATCGGCCGTTGTCGGCCCTGAGCTGCCGGTCGCGAACGGCAGCTATCAGGTAGGCTAAGGCGCATGGAACAGAAAACGAGAACGTACGAAGCAATCATCTGGCAAAAGGAGTCCCCTGCACCAGGTGTGCGCGTCAACGTTGAAGCCAAGTCACTTGAAGATGCCCGACAGAAACTAGAGTCGCAGCATGGCAATGGAACGGTCTTCGACCTCCACAATAAAGAAGACGCGGCCACATCCCGCTGAGAACATGGCACGTTCAGCAGGCGTAGGATGCGCACCGCGTACCGTCCATATACCGCTGTCGGCCCGTACCGGTCGGTCGCGAACGTCGGCTTTCGAGTAGGCTACATGTATGGAACCCGACGACCAGATCAAGCGCTTCTATGCCGAGGTAAAGAGCGGTGACTGGCTGCAAAACGCTCAACGCCGTTCGAAGCGGCGGAAGAGCGCCTGGAACCTGTTACTGCCGCTTTTCGGACTCCCTCTTTGGTTCGGGTTCACTTTGGTGTTCGTCGCACTAGCCAAGCTTGCGCATACAGCCTTTCACCCGGAGCGCGCCGGATCGGCGGGTTCATCAGGATTGGCCGCGGTGCTCATGCTTCTTCCGCCACTTCTAGCAGCCATCTTCCCGGCGATGGTGGTCACCAACTCCCTTGTATACCTCATCCCGGCAGCCAGGCGCGCCATGGACAATGAGGACCGGGACCACCCTGGTACGGACTACGCTTCGTCGCAGCGAGCCTTGATCAAGGCTGGCGTTGTGGCTGTTGCAGGCGCGCTAATTCTGGCCCTTATTGGGGCGACGGTTGGGTAAGCTGGGCGCCGTAGGTTGCGGCTTCCCCGTCACGCCCGCTGCCGGCCCGAAGCCGCCACTGGCGAGCGGCAGCTTTTAGGAAAGCCAAACAGCATAATTGGAGGCCATGGACGTTAAGACGCTGGACGAAGAGTTGAGTCGCGGACTCATCTCACACTGCCGAAGCAGCGGCTGGTCAGCGTGGTGCTGCCCGTGGCGTAACCGGCATTGAACAAGCCCTGCAGGTAAGTATCGTCTAACCGCTAAAGCCGGGTCAGTTCAGCGTCGCCCCTTTAATTTCGCCGCCTATAACCAAGCTGTCACGACATACAGAATGGCAGCAAATATCAAACATGGGCCGCTGATCTTAGCGCCAGATCCAGCACGTAATTTTGCGACGAGTTCTTGATTTCTTATTCCCCATGAATGCACCCCTCTTTGGAAGAGAAATTGGGCAATGCCAAAGAGTAAGCATAGGCTCCCGGGGAGCAAATGGTCGGCAATCATATTTTGAGGCATTTTCAATCTGATCCGTTTAAATGTCAGTTATTAATTTGCGTGGGATCCCGCGATAAAGAATCTAAATTTACCTTGCGAACTTCTATTGTGTTTGGTTCTGCTCGACTGTCAGATTTTCTACGGAAGCAGCAGTGTCAAGACCGCTCAACCATTCGCCGGTTTTAATGACCTCAGTCAAAGACTTTGACCCCGAGATTCCAGTAATGATGTTGGTAATAGTTTCCCCAGATTCTCTTCCGCGGTCTCCATTCCATATCTGACCCAGAGTTCCGAATGTGCCTGGATTATTCTGTCCGGTTAGCGCATTGTTAATTTGGACCCCTCCATCATGAGCAACCATCGCTCCAAGTGCAGTTTGCCCTAAAGCAACCGAAGGCCAACCGCCTGTCTGGCGGCTTTTCGGCGGCTCATTGAATATGACGAGGGGCAGCTCCTGGCACCTTGCGGCCGCTGGAGTGTTTTGACCTGGCCACGGGCGGAACATTTGGGCGGCCACCCGGGGGGCTGGCAGGGGTTTAATATCGGGGCGTCGGGTATGCGTCACATCATCCGACCATATGCCATGCACACTTGCGGAGCCGCCATGAACGCCATCGCCATACCGGTCGACGCCCGCCTTGCCCTGCTGCTGCCGGACGCCGGTTTCGCAGACGCTTATCGCATCACCTGTACGGCCCCGGCGCTGAACGCGCGCCAGGCTTCGCTGGCGATCTTCGACTCGCCGCCGCCGTGGATCAACGGCCTGATGGCCTTGCGCAACCGCGTCGTCGGCCTGTTCGGCCTGAAAGCCGGGGTGCGGCCGCCCTCTTCGATCACGCAGGACAGCATCGGCATTTTCCCGGTACTGGCGGAATCCCCGGAGGAGATGCTGATGGGCCTGGACGACCTGCACCTCGATTTCCGCGTTGCCGTGACGGTGCAGCCCGCCGTTGGCGGCGCGCAGCAGATCACCGTCACCACGGTGGTCCATACCCACAACCGGCTCGGCCGCATCTACCTCACCGTGATCATGCCGTTTCATCGCCTGATCGCACGCAGCATGCTCAACCGGGCCGCGCGCTTCTGGCGGGAATCGGTCTGAGGCGAACCAGGTTGTCGGCGACAAGGCCGCACAAAAAAACGGGGCGGGACAGCTTGCGCCATCCCGCCCCGCTCGATTCTTGAACTACAGCGGAGCGAACCGCTCCGCCGTAATGCCTAGCTGCGACGGCCGCCGAACAGGCGCAGCAGCATCAGGAACAGGTTGATGAAGTCCAGGTACAGGCGCAGCGCGCCCATCACCACTTTCTTGCCCTGGGTGTCGCCGGGCTCGGCGTAGACGTACATTTCCTTGATCTTCTGCGTGTCGTAGGCGGTGAGGCCGACGAACACCAGCACGCCTATCACCGAGACGGCGAACTGCACGGCGCTGGACTGGAGGAAGATGTTGACCACACTGGCGATGATGATGCCGATCAGGCCCATGAACAGGAACGAGCCCCAGCGCGTCAGGTCGGTCTTGGTGGTGTAGCCATAGAGGCTCATGGCGCCAAAGGTGCCGGCCGAGATGAAGAACACGCGGGCTATGCTCTGCCCGGTGTACATCATGAAGATGCCGGCCAGGGACAGGCCCATCACGGCGGCGTAGACCCAGTAGGTGGTCTGCGCCGTGACCAGGCTCATCTTGTTGATGCGGAAGCTGAGGAACATGACCATGCCCAGCGGCGCCAGCATGACCAGCCAGATCAGGGGCGTTTTGGCGATGGCGAGGTAAAGGCCGGTGGTAAAGGCGTAATACGCCACCACGCCGGTGAGGGCGAGGCCGCCGGCCATGTAGGTGTAGATGGCGCGGATGTAGTCGCGGAAGCCGGTATCGACGCCGGTCTGTACCAGCGGGGGGCGGCTGTTTCGCATCGAGTTCAGGTCGATGGGCATGTGGTTTCTCGGGTGGTGGTTACGGTTGCGCTGCCAAGCATACGCTAAGGAACAAGATAGGGCCTTGGCGCCGGGTTTCAAGAGGCTGTTTTACAAGGATAAATCCTGCAAGCCGCGAGGCATTCGCAGGCATTTCGACAGCGCGGTTTCGCGGCAGTTCAGATCAGGCGCAGGGGCGCTCGCGGGGCGCCTCCGCGCCTTATTTCGGCGCGACGGCTAACCCTCGAATCCCGGAACTACCCAAACGAGTGTGGCTGCATCGAACCTCCTGAATGCTAACCTGACCGGACGGAAGCGGACCGGCCCTGGATGCCGGGCTCAGTTCAAAAATCACAACCGAGAGGAGGAGCGGAACAATGCCACTCAAGCAGCAGGCGGATGGTTTATTGCGACAGGCAGCGGAATCGGGCGATGTGCCGGGCGTGGTGGCGATGGTCACCAACCGCCAGGGCACCCTCTACGAGGGCGCTTTCGGCAAGCGCAGCCTCGGCGACGACGCGCCGATGACCCTGGACACGGTGGGCCTGATCGCTTCCATGACCAAGGCCCTCACCTCCACCGCGGCGCTGCAACTGCTGGAACAGGGCCGGGTCGACCTGGAAAGCCCGGCCTCGAAATGGCTGCCCGAGCTGGGAGAAATCCAGGTGCTGGAGGGCTTCGACGCCAGCGGCCAGCCGCGCACGCGCGCGCCGAAACGGCCCATCACCCTGCGCCACCTGCTGACCCATACCGCCGGCTTCAGCTACGAATTCCTCAGCGAGGAGATACAGAAGTTTCAAGCCTTGAAAGGCCTCAACGGCATCTTCAGCTGCGAGCTGGCTGAGCTGCGCGTGCCGCTGCTGTTCGATCCCGGCGAACGCTGGCAATACGGCATCAACATCGACTGGGTCGGCCGCATCGTCGAAGCGGTGAGCGGACAAAAGCTGGGCGCCTATCTGAGCCAGCATGTGCTGGGACCGCTGGGCATGCACGACAGCGCTTTCCGCATGACGCCGCAGATGCGCGCCCGCAAGGCCACCATCCACCAGCGGCTGGAGGACGGCCAGCTGGTCCCGACCGAATTCGAAGTGCCGCAGGAACCGCAATTCGAAATGGGCGGCGGCGGCCTCTACAGCACGGCGGGCGACTACCTGAAGTTCCTGCGCATGATCCTCAACCGCGGCCTGGCCGCCGGCGGCCAGGTGCTCAAGCCGGAGACGGTGGAGCTGATGTCGCGCAACCAGATGGGCGAACTGGACGTGCTGAATCTGCACAGCACCAACCGCATGCTGACCAACGACCTGCCGCTGCCGCCGGACGTGCCGCACAAGTGGGGACTGGCTTACATGATCAACACCAAGACGCTGCCCACCGGTCGCCCCGCGGGCAGCCTGATGTGGGCCGGCCTGACCAACTGCTATTACTGGATCGATCCCGCCAGCGGCATCGGCGGCGTATTCCTGACGCAGATCCTGCCCTTCGCCGACGTCAAGGCGATGCCGCTGTTCTTCGCCTTTGAATACACGGTGTACCAGAACCTGTAGAGCATTTTCGGTTTGGATGCCGCCATGCCGTCCCCTCTCCTGCTTGCGGGAGAGGGTGGCCCGTCAGGGCCAGGAGAGGGGCCGTTTGGATAATTTCACGGCCCCTCTCCCCTACCCCTCTCCCGCAAGCGGGAGAGGGGACTGTTGTAAACACTTAAATGAAAATGCTCTAGCCCGGGACGATGCCGGCGGCTGAAGCAACTCAGCCCGGCTTGCGTGCAACGGCCAGCACCGAGGGCATCGGAATGGCGATGCCCCCGGCGCCAGCAAACTCCGCGGCGCCGGCTTTGATGGCCGCGCGGATCTTCTGCAGCGCCGACGGCGTCTGCGCCCGCAGCAGCGCAGCGGTACGCACGGTGCCACGCAGCATCGCCTCGAACAGTTCCTCGGCGCGGCTGAAGCGCCAGACCTGCGCAATGGTGACGACCCTGGCATCCATCAGACCGGCTGCTTCAAGCGCCTGGCTCGCCACCGCCGCATCGCTGTAGCGGAAGAACGGCGGCCCCGGCGGCAGCGGCACATCGATGCGGCCGTGCTGCTCGATGGCGTCGAGCACGATGCGGAAGCCCTCGGTTTGCGGCGGCGCCGCCCATACGGTGAAGCCGCAGCGTCCGCCCGGCGCCAGCACCCGCGCGGCCTCTGCCAGGGCCTGTTGCGGACGGTCCAGGTGCAGCAGGCCGAAGTTCATCACCACGGCGTCGAAACTCGCATCGGGCAGCGCCAGCGCCTCGGCATCGCCCTCGTCGAATTGCAGTTGCGGATGGCGCGTACGCGCCAGGGCCACCATCGCCGCGGAGAAATCGACGCCCAGCACCCGCGCGCCGCGCGCCGCCGCCGCTTGTGCCACATGGCCGGGGCCGCAGGCCACATCGAGCAGGCGCGTATCGGCCTGCACCCGCAGCGCATCCAGCAGCGGCGCGACGGACTGGCTGGTCAGCCGGGTAAAGGCGTCGTCGTATTCGGCAACGGCATTTTCCCAACCGGATTTTTCGAGATCGCGGAAGGCGGAGGATGGCTGCTGGTGCAAGACAGGATTTCCTGAAAGGGGCCGATGAAGCGCGATGCAATCGTCACGCAGGGCGGCATCTTGCGCAAGCGCAGCGCCCTCGCGCAAGCGCCTTTGTGCGGACTGCCGATGCTGCCGCGCTCTGGACCCCCGCCTGCGCGGGGGTGACGAATTGATCAGAGTTTCCCTAGCGTTTCCATCGGATCGTCGCATCGTACTGCTGCGGCCGCGAAACGGTTTCAGAATACCGGCAGCATCAGCACCACCAGCAAGACGCCCGCCACCATCTCCACCAGGTGCTGCGCCGCGCTATAGGGGCGCCACATGCTGCATACCAGATAGATCGTGGCGAACAGGCTGCCCAGCATCGCCCATACCGGCGCCATTCTGACCAGCAGCAGTGCCGCAACGCCGGAGAACTGAGTCAGCAGCAAGCCGGCGTGGCTCAGGCGCAATGACAGGCCGAACAGGGCCAGTACCAGCAATGCCGTGCTGGCGCGAAACGCCACGCTGCGCGGATGTTTCGGTCCGCCCGAGTCCCCCTCCAGCACCATCAAATCCTTTCGCCAAAGACTATCGAAAATCACCGGACGCTCGAACACGGCCAACCACCAGGGGTCACCGCCCTGCGCACCCCGGCTTCCATGTCATCCCCGCGCCCACTCACCGCAGCCATGAGCTCAGTATTGCCACTCAAGCGCTCGTCAGGGCGGCCAGTACGATTAACGGTAGCGTCAAGCGGCCCGAGCTCTGCTTTGACCAGGCTTTGCCCCGGCTCTGCTGTTGTCCCGGTAAAGGCTGAGACAGACACAGCGCCAAGCCGAAAGCCTGGTGCATCCTGCACAATACGCGGGTCTGTCGCTTGCCAAATCCCTTCATTGCGAATTCAGTCATGCCTTCGATCACCTCCCGCGCGCAACGCAAGCCATCGCCCGCCGATGAGCGGGCGCTTCCGGTCAAAGTCCGCAGCAGCAGGATCAATGGCCGCGGCCTGTTCGCCGGCGCCAACCTGCCGGGCCGCAGGAAGCTGGGCGAAATCTCGGGCGTACTGGTGCGCCTGCCAGGGGCGTGGAAGAAGGTGGAGAAGTCGGACAAGATCTACCTGATCGAGCTGAACCCGCGCCAGGCGCTGGAATGCTCCAGCGGCAACAGCTTCCGCTATCTGAACCATAGCTGTGCCGCCAACTGCTATATGCGCATCATCCGCAACCGGGTCGAGATCTACACCCGCCGCCCGATCAAGGCCGGCGCGGAACTCACCGTCAACTATGGCGCCACGCCGCACAAGGACGGCATGCGCTGCGCCTGCGGCGCGCCGAACTGCAAGGGCCTGCTGTAGCGCCTTACGGCGGGCATTTGTAAGGATTTCGTTAACGCCTGCTTGCCAACAGCACCGCCCGTCGGCGTTTTTCTCGCCGTTCGGCCCCTGCCCGGCGATTCGCTGAAACTTCGAGCGCACCCTGTGTTCTGAAATATATGGCGACCCGCATGGACGACACGGCTATTTGTCGCGTCGGAACCATTGCGCCACGGAATGAGGTGCTTGATATGGCAACACGAAAAATGGTCTGCATCATGGTAGCCGCTTGCGTTCTATCCGCATGCGGCGGCCCGGTGGTCACGCTGAAGAATCCGCAGAGCGGAGAGCTGGCATCCTGCAAGGGCGGTGCCGCCGCCACCGGCGTGGCCTCGGAAGGGGTGGCCGACGGTCTGATGACCGAATGCGTAGACGGCTACACGCGGCAAGGCTATGAAGTGGTAGCAGCGACGCGCTAAGCCCGCTTCCCGTTGTCTCCTCCGCCGGCAGTGTAAAAAGCACCCGGAAAATTCCCGCGCTTGCCGAAGCGTTCGTGCCGCAAGCCTGCGCAGGGCTTGCGTGGCCTGCGCCGAAAGTGCGGTAATGCGCCATCGCTCCGGCGTGGAGCGCGGAAGGAGACCATAAAAATGCCACGCATCAATGTGCCCGATGATCTGGGCGGCTGGATGGCGCTGCGCCCCGACATGGCTCCCGGCCTGGTCGCACTGAGCGATGCGGTCTACGGCAAATCGAAGCTGCCGCTGCGGGTTCAGGAAATCGCCCGCATGCGGATCGCCCTGGCCAACCAGTGCGAGGTCTGCCGCAATGCCCGCTATGCCGAGGGCACCGACGAGGGCATGGACGAGGCCTTCTACGCCAACGTGGCGCAGTGGCGAACGGCAGCCGGGTACAGCGCGCGCGAAAAGCTCGCCGCCGAATATGCCGAGGGCATCGCTCTCGATCATATCGCCCTGCGCGACAACGACGACTTCTGGACGCGCTTGCGCCAGCAATTCCGCGATGAGGAAATTGTCGACCTCGCCTTGTGCTGCACGCTCTGGCTTGGCGCCGGCCGCACCATGCGCGTGCTCGACGTGGGCCAGACCTGCTCCCTGGTGATGAGCCGCCGCGAAGCCGAACCGGCCTGAGCCGACGGCGTCGGGACGGCTTGCTGCGAGCGCTGGATTCATTGCGGTGCGCCTTGCTCAGCCGCGCCAGAAATCGGCCGAAATGACGCCGCTGGCGGACAGGGTCAGGGCAGCCTGCGTCCAGTGCGCCACGCCGCCCGCGGCCGAGGCCAGGCGGAATTCTCCGCAGGCCTGGCAAAGCCTCTGGCGCAATTCCGGCGCGGCATCGAACCAGATGACGTGGCCGGTGCCATCAATATGGTCCAGCTTCACTTCACAGCCATGCTCGCCGAGATCGACCTTCATCACCGCGATGGTCCAGTCATTCGGCGCATCGCCTGCCACCAATCGAACGATTTCCTGATAAAAATCCTGCTCGGCTTTTGATTGGATCGGTTTCATCAGCTCCGCCTTTCCCGCGGCCACGCCTGAGCTAGGCCGCATCATGGGATTGCTTTGCGGCGACAGCATCCATGCTTCGCCTTGCCGCATTTCGGATGGAGATGCGGGCAAGCCGCATCCACTGCCTGCTCGTCAGAAGCTCATCCGACACGCACGGTTCCACTCAAAGCCGTCAATGCAAACGGCGCTGACGCATCGGATATCCAGCAGCATTTTCTGAACGCCGTTTTGTGTGCGGCGGCCGGAGATACCGGCTAGTCGGCACGAGCACTGAGGTCTCGCGCATGTCGCTGCTGGAGCAGGTACTGATAAGACCCCATGCGGCAGCACGGGTTCCCTTTAGCGTGTCGGGAATTCCGCCGCAGGGCCTTGATTCAGCTGGGGTTCAGGCAGATCAGCTGGGGGCTTCACCAGGTGGCTTGCCCACTTGGCGGCGGCACTTGTCGCGCCGCCACAGGTGATCCCTTGCAAGGACTTGAAACAACAGCCCGGGTTTCGCTGCGCTCCACCCGGGCTGTGAACAGCCGATTGACGATCCGGCTGTGAATTACTGCTTGGTCGACTGCGTAATGGTGAAATCGTCGAAGTCCACACCCACATCCCAGCCGCGGCCGGTGCCGCTCAGCGCCATCGAAATCTCGCCCTTGGTCATGGCCGCAACCGCACCGGCATCGACTGTCGCGCCATGCGCCGAACCTGCGGCATAGCTGCCCAGCACGTCGTGAATATCCTTCACTCCAGTGAAGTCAGCGTGGCCGTGGTCGATGCTGGATTTGCCGACGGTGAGGCCGCCGCCCTTGGACTTGAGGTGGACCTTTAGCGTGGAGCCATCGCTGCAGGTCACGGTGCCGTGGCCCGAGGCAGTCTTGTAGATCAGCGACCAGCCCTTGATGGCAAAACTCATCTTGCAAGTGAGGTTGTCCGCTTGCGCCGCAGTGCTGAATGCTCCGCACGCGGCAAACAACAGTGCCGCACCTGTCGCCTTCAACTTATGGTTCATCTTGAACTCCTGGTTTTATTGGCGCGCCCGGGCCGCAAGCGCGAATTGCGCGTCGCGCCACGCTTCAAATGTCGCGCGCGACGCAATCTTGGACTCGCCCCTTATACTCCTGCGCCATGCCGGCAATTACAAGCCGCCAGCGCAAGATTTAAAAAACAAGCTATTGAAAACAAATACATAGGAATGGATATTGGCGCCGATCGCAGGGCCGCGCCGCGACCGGACGGAACCCTGCCCGGCAGCGCGGGTCAAAACCTCGGCCCCAATGATGCGGGCCGGTTTCTCCCGCAAATACAGCCAACCAAACAGGAGTTTGATCATGATCATGGACGACAAGGACGATGTGCGCGAACGTGCTCATCATGCTGCAGAGGAAGCCGCGCACAGCGCCACCGCCGACAAGGCCAAGGGTCGTGTCAAGGAAGCCGTAGGCAAGGTCAAGGAAAAAGTCGGCGGCGCCATCGGCGATCACGAACTGGAAGCCAAGGGCACGGCGCAGCGCATCGACGGCAAGAAGGATCGCCTCAAGGGCGAGATCAAGGACAAGATCGAGGACGTCAAGGAACACATCGAAGCCGGCATCGATGTGGTGAAGGAAAAGATCGACGAAGCGCGCGGCAAGAAGTAGGCGCGACGAAGCTCAAGCGAGGCCCCGCCATGCGGGGCCTTGTTCGTTTTGCCACCCGCTGTACCGATTGCCGATCTCGTCCTTTCGGCTGAATCGGCGTGCCGCCAATCCGCTACGCTGAGCCTCGGGAGAAACAATAACCGGGGAGCACCCGTCGCATGGTCCACTACATCCAGATCGGGTTGACGATCTTCATCTTCGTGGTCTCGGCGCTCAGCTTCTGGGGCAGCCTGCGCACGGTCAACCCGTATGGACGTCACATGCAGCCCGGCCAGCGCCACACCATGCCGGCACTGCCCGCCTGGCTGCTGTTCGAGGCGCCGCAGTTTTTCTCGTTCGCACTCACCTTCTGGCTTAGCGCTTCGAGCCCGTCGGCCGCCGCCCTGAGCCTGTTCGCCCTGTGGCAGGCGCACTACACCTATCGCGCCCTGATCTATCCGCTGCGCATGCGCGACCGCCACAAGCGCTTCCCCGTCGGCAGCGTGATTTTCGGCATCCTGTTCAACGGCATCAACGGCTTCATCAACGGCTACGCCGTGGCCCACGCCCCGCATCTGATGGACGCCGCCTGGCTGCACGACCCGCGCTTCGTCATCGGCGTGGCCGTCGCCGTCACCGGCTGGCTGATCAATTTCCAGGCCGACACCATCCTGATCAACCTGCGCCGCGATGGCGGCACCGGCTACAAGGTGCCTTATGGCGGCATGTTCCGCTACGTCTCCGCCGCCAATTACTTCGGGGAAATCGTGCTGTGGTGCGGCTGGGCCCTGATGAGTTTCACCCCCGCCGGCCTGTCTTTCGCGGTTTTCACCATCGCCAATCTGCTGCCGCGCGCGCTGTCGCATCATCGCTGGTATGGCGAGCACTTTGCGGATTATCCGAAGCAACGCAGGGCCATCATCCCCGGGATACTCTGAATGGCGGAAACGCGGCGGGGGCGATAACTCCCGGTACGCCATTCGGCGGCCCGGCCGCTACGCTGGGCCACTCTCTGGAAACGACCAAGCCCATCGGTGTAAGCTAGGCAAATCGCTGGCGGACGAAGCATCCGCCTCGAAATGGGAGGAGCACCCGATGAGCAGAGGCATGACCCCCGCGATTCTGGCGATGGTGAACGAGCGGGCGCGCGACAAGATGCGCTGCACGCTGACCATGCGCAAACCGCCGCAACCCGCCACGCCGGGCGCGCAGCCGCAGATACAGCGCGGCGGTCAGCTTTCCTGATCGCCTGGGCGGCGGGCAGAGATCCGCCGCATCAAGCGCGCAGGATTTCCCCGAAACGCAGTTCGAAATCTTCGCGCCACTGTGGCAGGCGCAAGCCGAACGTGCGCGCGATCTTGCCGCAGTCCAGGCGGGAATTCGCCGGCCGCTGCGCCGGTGTCGGATAGGCGGAAGCCGGAATCGGCAGGATTTCGCGGCAGCGCAGCGCTTGCGCATCGACGCCGCGCAAACGCTCGACGATGGCAGCGGCGAATTCGTACCAGCTGGCCTCACCGGCGCTTTGCAGATGGTAAATGCCGCCGGCCGCATCTTCGCCATCGTCCGGAAGCTGCCGGATCAGTTGCGCGGTCGCGTCGGCGATGAAATGGCTTGAAGTGGGGGCGCCGATCTGGTCGGCGACGATGGAAAGCTTCTCGCGCTCCCGCGCCAGCCGCAGAATGGTCTTGACGAAATTGGCGCCATGCGCGCCATAGACCCAGCTGGTTCTGAGAATGAGATGCGCGCCGCCCACCGCGGTGATGGCCTGCTCGCCTGCCAGCTTGGAACGGCCATAGGCATTGATCGGCGCGGTCGGATCGGTTTCCAGGTAGGCGCCTTGCGGCCGATCCCCGGCAAAGACGTAGTCGGTCGAATAGTGGATCAGCCAAGCGCCGAGGGCCGCCGCCTCCTGCGCCAGCACGCCGGGGGCGCGCGCATTGATGGCGAAGGCCAGCTCGGTCTCGCTCTCGGCCTTGTCCACGGCGGTGTAGGCGGCGGCGTTGACGACGAGGCCGGGACGCAGGCGCCGCACCAGGGCGCGGATGGCGGACTCGTCGGTGAGATCGAGCGCAGCGCGGTCGGTGGCGATCACTTCCCCCAGCGGTGCCAGCGTCCGCTTCAATTCATGCCCGACCTGGCCGTTGCCGCCGATCAGCAGAATCCTGGCGTGATCGGTGGCCATCAGGCAAACAGCTCGGCGTCGCGCAGCAGCGCGCCGGCCGCATCCTTTTTCGCCAGCACCGGCTCGATCTCGATCGGCCAGAGGATGCCGATCTGCGGATCGTTCCAGATGATGCTGCGCTCGTGTGCCGGGGCGTAGTAGTCGGTGGTCTTGTAGAGAAATTCGGCCGTGTCGGACAGGGTGAGGAAGCCGTGCGCAAAGCCGGGCGGCACCCACAGCATCTGCTTGTTTTCGCCGGACAGCTCGACACCGGCCCAGCGGCCGAAGGTTGGCGAGGAGCGGCGCAGATCCACCGCCACATCGAACACCCGCCCCTGCACCACCCGCACCAGTTTTCCCTGCGCCTGCTGGATCTGGTAATGGAGGCCGCGCAGCACGCCGCGGCTGGAGCGCGAATGATTGTCCTGCACGAAGTCCGGATCGACGCCGGTGCCCTGGGCAAACACCTTGCGGTTGAAACTCTCGTAGAAGAAGCCGCGGTCGTCGCCGAATACTTTCGGCTCGATCAGCACCAGGTCGGGTATTTCCAGGCGGGTGAAGTTCATGATTTAAGGATTTAAAAGATATTGATGCGCAGCAGGTCTTTCAGATAGCTGCCGTAACCGCTCTTGCCCAGCTTGAGCGCCAGCGCTTCGAGTTGCTCGCCGCTGATGTAGCCGAGGCGGTAGGCGATCTCCTCGGGGCAGGCGATCTTCAGGCCCTGGCGCTTCTCGATGGTCTGCACGTACTGGCTCGCCTCGATCAGGGAATCATGGGTGCCGGTGTCGAGCCAGGCATGACCGCGCCCCATGATGGTGACGTTGAGCTGGCCCATCTCCAGGTAGCGGCTGTTCAGATCGGTGATTTCCAGCTCGCCGCGCGGCGAGGGCTTGAGCGATTTGGCAATTTCCGCGACGCGGGAATCATAGAAATACAGGCCGGTGACGGCGTAGCGCGATTTCGGTCTGGCCGGCTTTTCCTCCAGGCTGACGGCACGCCCCTCGGCGTTGAACTCGACCACGCCGTAACGCTCCGGATCATGCACCGGATAGGCAAACACGGTGGCGCCTTGCACGCGCTGGTCGGCCACCCTCAGGTCATCGGCCAGGTTATGGCCGTAGAAGATGTTGTCGCCCAGCACCAGAGCCGAAGGCGCATCGCCCAGGAACGACTCGCCGATGATGAAGGCCTGGGCCAGTCCGTCCGGCGAGGGCTGCACGGCATAGCTCAGATTGAGCCCCCACTGGGCACCGTCGCCAAGCAGTTGCTGGAAGCGCGGCACGTCCTGCGGCGTGGAGATGATCAGGATGTCGCGGACACCCGCCAGCATCAGCGTCGACAGCGGGTAGTAGATCATCGGCTTGTCGTAAACCGGCAGCAGCTGCTTGGATACCGCCAGGGTCACCGGGTAGAGCCGCGTGCCGGAGCCGCCGGCGAGAATGATGCCCTTGCGTGCGGGCATAGCGGATTTGTTCGGCATGGGCGTAGGCCTGGAAAGGAAGTGGAAGTAAGGGCTTTGGTCGCGGGCTTGCCGTCGAGGCGGCGGCCTCAGCTGCCGTACTGGCGATCGATCCAGTCGCGATAGCCGCCGCTCTGCACGCGCGATACCCAGGCTTGGTTGTCCAGATACCAGCGCACGGTCTTGCGGATGCCGGTATCGAAGGTTTCGGCGGGGCGCCAGCCCAGCTCACGCTCGATCTTGCGCGCATCGATGGCATAGCGGCGGTCGTGGCCGGGCCGGTCCTTGACGTAGGTGATCAGGTTCTCGTGCGGCGTCACCGGCGAGCCCGCATGCAGCTCGTCGAGGATGCTGCAGATCAGGCGCACGATGGAGATATTGGTCTGCTCGTTCCAGCCGCCGATATTGTAGGTCTCCCCCACCCGGCCGCGCAGCAGCACCTGGCGGATCGCATCGCAGTGGTCGCCGACATAGAGCCAGTCGCGGATGTTGAGGCCGTCACCGTAGATCGGCAGCGGCTTGCCGGCGAGCGCGTTGGCGATCACCAGGGGGATGAGCTTTTCCGGAAACTGGTAGGGGCCGTAGTTGTTGGAGCAGTTGGTGGTCAGCGTGGGCAGGCCGTAGGTGTGATGCCAGGCCCGCACCAGATGATCGGATGCCGCCTTGGATGCCGAGTAGGGACTGTTCGGCTGGTACGGCGTGGTTTCGCTGAACTGGGCATCGCCGGGGCCGAGCGAACCGTAAACCTCGTCGGTGGAAACGTGCAGGAAGCGGAATGCCTGTTTCGCTGCCTCATCCAGGCCGGACCAGTAGCGCTGCGTCGCCTCCAGCAGGGTGAAGGTGCCGTTGACATTGGTGCGGACGAAATCGCCCGGTCCCAGGATGGAGCGGTCGACATGGCTTTCCGCGGCGAAATGCAGCACCGCGCGCGGCCGCAGCTCGGCCAGCAGTCCGCTGACCAGGGCCGCATCGCAGATATCGCCGCGACGGAAGCGGTGCCGCGCATCGCCCTCGATGCCGGCCAGGTTTTCCAGGTTGCCGGCGTAGGTCAGCGCGTCCAGATTGAGCACCGGCTCGTCGCTTTGCGCCAGCCAGTCCAGCACGAAATTCGAGCCGATGAACCCGGCGCCGCCTGTTACTAGAATCACGGATGCTCCATTTGCGCTTGAAAAATCGTCGCCGCCCCTTGCCGCCACCGGCCGCACATGGCGCGGCCTTGCCTTACTCCGGATTGTTGCTCATGAACTCCAGCAGCGTGTCGTTCCACTGCCGCGGCCAGGTGATGTGCTCCAGCTGGCCCAGCGCGCTGGCCGCCACCGTGCCGGCATCGCACTGGGCGTCGCACTGGGTGACCGCCTTGGTGCTGCTGTCGAGAATGACCCCCGATACCAGCGAAGGCTGCATGATGCCGTTGCGCAGGTCGCCCAGGAATTGCTGCTCCAGGGGACAGGCGCCGCCAATATCGCAGGAACGCGCCATCAGGTAGAACGGCCGCGTGTTGTTGCTGGCGAACGTCGCCGAGGTGCAGGGATCGCCCGAAGCATTGAACGGACTGGTGGTCGAGTAGACGCCGGTGGCGGCAATGCCCGGCGTGTTGAGGCCGTAGATGGCGCCCATGTCGGCGCCTTCGGACCAGCCGGAGACATAAACCCGGTTGTTCTGGACGATGTTGCGCTGCTTCACCACCGCGATGAAATGATCGATGGTGGCAACATCGACGTTGAGATAGGGGCTGCTGCGATCGAAATTGCGATACCAATGGTCCCAGCCCACGCCGGTATTGAGCGGCGCCGGCAGGAACTGCTGGATGTCGCGGCCCAGCGGCAGCAGCAGGATGAAGCCGGGGGTGGAGGCATCGCCGCTGAGGTTGGCGGTGTCGATCTTGTCGAGCAGGCCGGTGGCGAGAATCGAATCCTGGCCGAATAGGGTGGGATGCAGCCAGACCAGCATCGGCAGTGGCTTGCTGGTGCTGACGGTCTTCGGGGTGATCAGGCAGGCATGGCGCGGCGTGCCGTCGGCATCGCTCCAGTCCAGGGTTTCGCCGCCCTGGTTGTTGCACACCTCGACCAGCAGGGACAGCGCATCGTTGATCAGGCCGTCCGGCGACAGCGGCGCCAGCGGCCTTGGCGGATCGCCGTAGGCGGTGCAGCCCTGGGCATCCACCACCGGCGGACCGGAGTCGCCCGGGGTGGAGCTGCTGCCGCAGCCGTGCAGCAGCAGCGCGGCGGCCAGCAAAGCCAGAGTCCTGTGTTGTTTCAGCTTCATCCCCAGTGCCTTAAAGCCCCTGTTGTGTCGCATTGTGTCGTCCCCCTTGGTATCCGATATTGGCTTGGAATCGTCGTTCCATGGCCAAGAATAACGGCTTCCGCCGCCTTGTCGCAGGCCGCGCCGGCTCCGCAGCCGGCTATTGCGGCATCCGTTCCCCGAATGAAGCCCGGCCGAGCCGTTCGACCACATCCGCGGCGCGCGCCGCGGCTATCCGACCCGGTTCGATCCGCGCCTGCCAGTGCTTGCAGGCCTGATGCACGCCCTCATTGCCCAGCAGTTGCCCCAGGGCCAGTTCGGCGGCGTCCAGCTCGGTCAGGGCCTTGAGGCTGGCGCCGCAGCCGAGGCGGCGCAAGCGCTCGCCATTGTCGAATTGATCATAGGCATAGGGCACCACCAGTTGCGGGATGCCGGCGGCCAGCGCCTCGGCCGTGGTGCCGATGCCGCCGTGATGCACCAGGGCCGCGCTGCGCGGCAGCAGGGTATTCATCGGTGCGTATTCGCGGTACAGGATCTGCGCCGGCAGGTCGGCGGGAATCTGCTGTGCCGACTTGCTCAGGAAGACCCCGCGCCGGCGCAGGCGCTTCAGCAATTCCACCGCAGCGGCAAAGAAGGCATGGGCGTGGCGCATGCCGGTGCCGGCGGTGAACACCACGGGCGGCTCGCCAGCGGCGAGGAAATTCTCGAGTTGCGCATCGGCCGCATGGCGGCCTTCATCGAACAGCGGAAACCCGGTCAGCGAGAGGTTTTCCGCCCAGTCGCTCTGCCGCTGCGCATACCATTCCGGAAACAGGCCGAGGGTGCCCTGGGGCGAGAACACCCGCTGGCTGCGGATGCGTGTTACCGGCGGCAATCCCAGTTCGGCGCGGAAGCGGTTGAGGTCGGGCGCCATCACGCTGTCGATGGCGAAATCGAGCCCGCGCAGCACTGCCGCCCGCGCCGGATACGGCAGCCAGGACGGCACCGGCAGACCCTTGGCCGGACTCTTCGCCGAAAAGAACACCTGCGGCGACAACACCGTGGTCAGCAGGGGCACACCACGCCGCTCCTGCACGGCGCGGGCGAACGCGGCGGTGAGCAGGCCGCAGATGATCAGGGTGTCGCCCTGCACCTGGCGTTCCAGCAGGTCGTGCAGCGGGCGCAGCCGCGGCACCACGATCTCCTTCCAGGCGGTGACCCGCGCCTTGCTCGAACTCCACATGTCCGGGTTGGAGGTATTGGCCTCGTATTCCTGCTCGGTGCCGGTGGAGACGAAGCGGAAGCCGAGACGCTCGACCGGCGCGCGGTAGACGTCGTTGCTGCAGACCACGATGCCATGGCCGCGCTGCGCCAGTTCGCGGCCGATGGCGAAGAACGGGTGCATGTCGCCGGAGGTGCCGTCGTTGACCAGGACAATATTCATTCAGCTGATGGGGTTGAGCGGTTAATGTCCGATCGAAGCGGTGACGCCGGACGGCGGGCGGGCGAACCAGATCATCACGGCCAGCACCAGGCATAGCGCGCCCGATACGTAAAACACTTCGTTGGTCGCGATCATGTAGGCCTGCTGCGTCACCAGCTGATCGATCAGCGCCAGGTCCTTGCCCGAATTCATGCCGGCGGCGTGCAGCAGATCCAGGTACTGCTGGGCGCCGACCGAGCCGTGGTTCACCGACTCGCTCAGCACGGCATGGTGCCAGGTGGCGCGGTTGTCCCATACGGTGACGCTGATGGCGGTGCCGAAAGCCGCGAACAGGTTGCGCATGAAATTCGACAGGCTGGAAGCATCCGCCAGCAGGTGATTGGGAATGCGCGACATGGTGGCCGTGGTCAGGGGGATGAAGAAGCAGGCCACGCCGATGCCCTGCACGAAGCGCGGCAGGATCACCTGGCCGAACGACATGTCCAGAGTGAAATGCGAATTCCAGAACAGCACGCCGGCGAAGACGCAGAAACCGAAGGAAGACAGCAGCCGCAGATCGAGCCGGCTCATGTTCTTGGCGATCAGCAGCGAGAACACCAGGGTCAGCAATCCCACCGGAGCGGTGGCCAGGCCCGCCTTTTCCGCGGTGTAGCCCATCAGCGTCTGCAGCCACAGCGGGAAGATCACCGCCACGGTGGAGAACACCATCATGCCCAGCGAAGCCACCGCCACGCAGGAAGCGAAGGTGCGTTCCTTGAACAGGCTCAGGTTGATCGCCGGATGCTTCTCCATCGACTCCCAGATCAGCAGGAAGCCGATGCAGATGAAGGCGATGACGGCCAGGGTAATGATGAAGGAGGACTGGAACCAGGAGCGGTCGCGCCCCAGATCCAGCATCATCTGCAGCGCGCCGACGCCGAAGATCAGCAGGCCGATGCCGACCGCGTCGATCGGCGGCTTCTCGATCGGCGTCTCGCGCCCCTTCAGCAGGATGGTGCAGGTGATGAAGGAGAACAGGCCGATCGGCAGATTGATGTAGAAGATCCACGGCCAGGAATAGGTGTCGATGATCCAGCCGCCGACCACCGGCCCCAGGATCGGCGCGATCACCAGGGTCATAGCCCATAGCGCGATCGCCAGGTTGCGCTGTGTTTCAGGGAAGCTGCGCACCAGGATGGTCTGCGACAGCGACATCATCGGCCCGGACACCAGGCCCTGCACGATGCGCAGCGCCACCAGCGCATGGAAGCTCGGCGCCAGCCCGCACAACATGGAAGCGATGGTGAACAGCAGCACCGACAGCAGGAACAGCCGCACCTCGCCGAGGCGCCGCGCCAGCCAGCCGGTCAGCGGCACCACGATGGCACCCGCCACCGAGTAGGAACTGATGACCCAGGTGCCCTGGCTGTTGGACACGCCGAGGCTGCCGGCAATGGTCGGCACCGCCACATTGGCCACGGTGACGTCCAGCACTTCGATGAAGGTGCCGAGCGACAGGCCCAGCGTCAGCAGCGCCAGGTTGAAGCCGCGCAGCGGCTGCAGCCCCGATGAGGGGGCCGGTGCGGCGGGGCCGAGGGCAACGGCGCTCACTGGATCATCGCTCTAGGATTGGTTCGCTTCATGATCATGACATGGCAATCCCGCGCTGCGCGGGATTGCATGATCACGACCCGGCCAGCGCCTGCCGGGCCGCGGGCCTGGTCGCCGCCTCGACGAAATCCACCGCCTTGCCGCAGGCTGTTTCGCTGCTGTCGACGCGGGCCTGCAGCTCCTTGCACTTGGCCGTCACCGCCGGGGTCTCCAGCAGGTGCTGCAGCGCTTCGGTCAGGGGCTGCGCCGGCGCCGGCGCGTCGAGCCGTATGCCGCAGCCCAGGCGCTCCAGCCGCGTCGAGTTGTCGAACTGGTCGTGGGCGAAGGGCGTGGCCAGTTGCGGAATGCCGGCGGCGAGCGCCAGCGCGGTGGTGCCGATGCCGCCGTGATGCACCAGGGCGGCGGTGCGCGGCAGCAGGACGCTCATCGGCACATAAGGGCGCAGCAGGATTTCCGGCGGCAGCGGCGGCACCTGCTGCGCATCCTTGGTCAGGAAGATGCCGCGGCGGCCGAGCTTGCGCAGTGCCTGCATGGCGGCGAGGAAGAAGCCCTGCCCTTCCAGCATGGTCGAGCCCGGCGTGAACACCACCGGGGCGGAGCCGGCGGCGAGGAACTCCTCCAGCCCGGCATCCATCTGGTGAAAGCCCGCTTCATCGAACAGCGGGAAGCCGGTCAGCGCCAGCTGTGTCGGCCAGTCGCTCTGGGGTGGTGCGAACCAGTCCGGGAACAGCCCCAGCACGCCGAGCGGCGAATGCATCCAGCGCCCCATGATGCGCGAGGCAGGCGCCAGGCCCAGCTCGCTGCGCAGGCGGTTCAGCTCGGGGCCGCAGATGCGGTCCAGCACACCGCGCTCGATCAGCCACAGGATGGCGGACTTGAGGCTGTCCGGCAGCGTCTCCGGAATGGTGAAGCGCTTGTGCACCGGCGGCAGCCGGGCGGAGAGGATGGTGGACGGCGAAACCTGGGCGGTGATCAGGGGCACGCCCAGCTTCTCCTGCACCAGCCTGGCGCTGAACGCCCACAAAGAGCCCACCATCACGGTGTCGTCGCCGCACTCCGCCGCCAGGGTTTCGAACAGCGGCCGCAGTTCCGAGGCGATGACCTGCCACAGCGTCGGCAGCGAGGTGCGCGGATTCCACAGGGCCGGATTGCCCATCGCCGCGTTATAGCCCTCGGCGGTGCCTACCGGCAGGAAGCGCAGGCCGCAGCGTTCCACCAGCGGCTGGAACACCGGGTTGGCGCAGAACGAGACGCGGTGGCCGCGCTCCTTGAAGCTGCGGCCCAGGCCGAGGAAGGGATGGACGTCGCCGGCGGAGCCGATGGCGATAATGAGAATATGCATAGAACCAACTATTCAATAGATACGCAGCAACATCCAGCGCCGGCGCACCTGCGCCGTGCCGGTTGGGCGTCTCACGCAGTGACAATAATTCTCAGCTTGTGGCAAACGCCGGCCCGAACGAGCGCGCAACGTCCACTGCATCGGTGCTTGCTTCCGCCGCAGTGTCGGCCCTGGCTTCGGCATTGCCGAGCAGGAACTCGTTGGTGATGCGGCCCACTTCAGCCCAGCTGCGCTTGTTTTCCAGATCGAGGAAATGCCCGGTGGCGGGCACCGT
>Ga0302314_10000551_pt1 | contig 69220 bp, 62 predicted proteins | sample III_Palsa_N2_3_FD_200533 | JGI IMG/M metagenome (GOLD analysis project Ga0302314, IMG submission 200533) | Peat permafrost microbial communities from Stordalen Mire near Abisko, Sweden - III_Palsa_N2_3 | ecosystem: Environmental > Terrestrial > Soil > Palsa > Peat permafrost | place: Sweden...
GGTCGCAGAGACCAGCGGGAAGCGACTGTTTACTAAAAACACAGGTCCGTGCGAAGCCGCAAGGCGATGTATACGGACTGACGCCTGCCCGGTGCTGGAACGTTAAGGGGACCGGTTAGCCTCACGGCGAAGCTGTGAACTGAAGCGCCAGTAAACGGCGGTGGTAACTATAACCATCCTAAGGTAGCGAAATTCCTTGTCGGGTAAGTTCCGACCTGCACGAATGGCGTAACGACTTCCCGACTGTCTCAACCATAGGCCCGGTGAAATTGCACTACGAGTAAAGATGCTCGTTTCGCGCAGCAGGACGGAAAGACCCCAGGACCTTTACTATAGCTTGATATTGGTGTCCGGGGCGGCTTGTGTAGGATAGGTGGGAGACTGTGAAGTCGTGGCGCCAGCCATGGTGGAGTCGTTGTTGAAATACCACTCTGGCCGTCTCGGGTGTCTAACCCGGGTCCGTGATCCGGATCGGGGACAGTGTCTGGTGGGTAGTTTAACTGGGGCGGTTGCCTCCTAAAGTGTAACGGAGGCGCCCAAAGGTTCCCTCAGCCTGGTTGGCAATCAGGTGGTGAGTGTAAGTGCACAAGGGGGCTTGACTGTGAGACTGACGGGTCGAGCAGGGACGAAAGTCGGGACTAGTGATCCGGCGGTGGCTGGTGGAAGCGCCGTCGCTCAACGGATAAAAGGTACCCTGGGGATAACAGGCTGATCTTGCCCAAGAGTCCATATCGACGGCATGGTTTGGCACCTCGATGTCGGCTCGTCGCATCCTGGGGCTGGAGTAGGTCCCAAGGGTTGGGCTGTTCGCCCATTAAAGCGGTACGCGAGCTGGGTTTAGAACGTCGTGAGACAGTTCGGTCCCTATCCGCTGCGCGCGTTGGAGGATTGAGAAGGGCTGTCCCTAGTACGAGAGGACCGGGATGGACGGACCTCTGGTGTGCCAGTTGTCCCGCCAGGGGCATGGCTGGTTGGCTACGTTCGGGAGGGATAACCGCTGAAAGCATCTAAGCGGGAAGCCTGCTTCGAGATGAGTCCTCCCACCACCTTGAGTGGGTAAGGCCCCCGGGAGACCACCGGGTTGATAGGCCGGGCATGGAAGTCCCGTAAGGGATGGAGTGGACCGGTACTAATAGGCCGAGGGCTTACACACCCCCGCTTCGCTCGACACGGCTTCGCCGTGGTAGAGCGGGGCCGGCCAAGACTTCAGAAACGCGACTCGCATCCACTATCCGGTTCACAGGTACTCGACCTTGCCCTCCCGGGGGTTTAAGTGAACAGAGAGTTGCCTGATGACCGTGCGGCGGTCATGGCGGCGGGGAAACGCCCGGTCCCATCCCGAACCCGGAAGCTAAGCCCGCCAGCGCCGATGGTACTGCCAGGGGGACCTGGTGGGAGAGTAGGACACCGCCGCGCTCAGCAGTAAGCAGGGATGAGCCCCAGACCGAGAGGTCTGGGGCTCATTCACGTTTTCCAAGGCTTTCAGGGGCAAGCCGAACAAGAACCGGGGGCAGGTCCATGGACTTCCGTTCGTACAACCGTCAGGCGTTGGATCTCAACCAGCAGGTCGTCGACAGCGTCACCGAAGCGCAGTTCGATCTGCCGACTCCGTGCGCGCCATGGACGGTCCGTGAGCTGCTGAGCCACATGGTGAAGCCAGCACCTGCGGTTCGGGGCCGTGGCGCATGGCGAGGACCCGGAGCAGGCGTGCCCGCTGGACAAGGCGGAGCTCGGCGAGGACCCGGGGGAGACCTTCCGTAAGACGTCGGCGAGCGTGGTGGCCGCGTTCGCGGATGGTGCGGATGACGCGCTCATGCTGCTTCCGGAGATCGGCAGGCCGGTACCGCTCGGCGTGCTGATCGCGTTTCACCTGTTCGACTTCGTGGTTCACGGCTGGGATGTGGCTGTGTCCGTCGGCGCACCGTATGCACCCTCGGTGGAACTCACGTCGCCGGCGTATGGGGTGGGAGTGCTGATCCCCGACGTGTCGCGTGTGCCGGGCGGATCCTTCGCTCCGGTGGTGAATGTCGACTCAGATGCCGATGCGCTGGCCAGGGTGCTCGGTCTTGCTGGACGTGACCCGTTGTGGCGTGGTGGGCTCTAGAGTCGGCCCCGGGCCTTGAGGGCAAGGTACTTGTCCGCCAGGGCGGGGGCGAAGTCTACGGGGACCGCGTCGACGACTTCGACGCCGATGCGGCCGAGCTCGTCCGCAGTCCTTCTCCGCACGCTCAGCGCCAGTTCGGCCGAAGCCGCTGCGAATACCGCGTTCGCGCTGCCTCTGGCGCCAGCCAGTTCCGCGATACGCGGGTCTGCCACCGAGGCCAGGATGACCGTGTGCTTACGCGTTAACTGACGCAGCTCTGGCAGCAGGCCCTCGTTGATGGAGGCCGTGTCCAGACTCGTCAGCAGCACGATGAGCGAGCGACGACGTACCTGCGTAAGGAGATGGCGGGTGAGCGAGGCTCCGTCGAGTTCGACGAGTGCTGGTTCCATCACAGCCATCGCGTCGCTGAAGAGCGCGAGCGTGCGGCCAGGAAGTGCTCCGGTGACCGCGGTGCGCAGGTCGTCGTCGTACGCGAGGAGGTCTACGCGGTCGCCGGCGCGGGTGGCGACCGCCGTGAGCAGCAACGCGGCGTCCATCGCGGAGTCGAGCTTCGGCTCGTCGCCCACGCGGCCCGCCGAGGTGCGGCTCGTGTCGAGCACGATGACGACGTGGCGGTCTCGCTCGGGACGCCAGGTGCGCACGACGACGTCGTTGCGGCGGGCGGTGGCACGCCAGTCGATCGAGCGCACGTCGTCGCCGATCACGTACTCGCGCAGGGAGTCGAACTCGCTGCCCTGGCCCCGGACGAGCACCGGCGTGCGGCCGTCCGTCTCGCGTAGCTGCACGAGGCGCGACGGCAGATGCTTGCGGCTGTGGAACGGCGGCAGGACGCGCAGCCGCCACGGGACCTCGCGCGACACCTGGCGTCCGGCGAGGCCGAGGGGGCCGATGGAGCGGACCGTCACGAGGTCCGGTTTCCGGTCGCCGCGCCGGGTCGGGGTGAGCATCGTGTCGATGCGCTGCGCGGCTCCGGGCGCGAGATCCAGCGTGTGGCGCGGTTCGGTGGGCAGCTGTCCCGGACGGCCGACGTGGGTTGTTGTGTTAGCGGTGATTCCGTTGCCGGCGCTGGGAGTCCACGCGTCGCGCAGGATGCCGCGCAGGGGCCTGCGTCCGCCGTTGCGTACCAGCACGCTGACGCGGACCTGCGTGCCGAGGCGGGCCGTCGTGTCGCCGTCGCGGGTGAACTCGAGGTCCTGGGGACGCCCGCACTGTGTGAGATCCATCGCGACCCCCGCGGCGAGCACCGCCTCGAACGCGCCGACGCACAGCAGGCCGGGTACGTGCAGGAACCCCGACGCGCCCGCCACCACCACGCTGCCGATCGCGGCGGCCAGCCCGGCCCGACCCGTCAGCACGACGCTGCGCAGCGCCGCCCGACTCCCTGATCGAGGGGAAGGTGAAGGCGGGAAAGGTGCAGGACTGACCAGCTGACCGCCTGCAGGGCTCGGGACGGCACCCGAGGACCCTCGGACGGCAGCCGAAGGGCCGGGGGCTCCGACACTCACCGGGGGACGACCACGGCCGCGAGGATCGAGTCGAGCACCGAGTCGGCCGAGACGCCTTCCAGCTCCATCTCGGGACGCAGCCGGACACGGTGTCGCAGAACGGGCTTGGCCAGCGCCTTCACGTCGTCCGGCAGCAGGTAGTCGCGGCCGGACAGCCAGGCCCAGGCGCGCGAGGCCTGGAGCAGCGCGGTCGCGCCGCGCGGGGAGACGCCGACATCGAACGCGGTCGAGGCGCGGGTGGCACGTACGAGGTCTGCGATATAGGCCAGCACCTCGGGCGCGACTGTGACCTGCCGCACCGCGTCGCGCGCGACGGCCAGCTGCTCGGCGCCCGCGACCGGCTTCACGCCCGCCGCGTCCAGGTCGCGCGGGTCGAAGCCCTGCGCGTGCCGCTGGAGCACCATGATCTCGTCCTCGCGCGAGGGCAGCGGCAGCACGAGCTTGAGCAGGAAGCGGTCGAGCTGCGCCTCGGGCAGCGGATAGGTGCCCTCGAACTCGAGTGGGTTCTGCGTGGCGGCGACGAGGAACGGCGTCGGCAGCATGCGCGGCTCTCCGTCCACCGAGACCTGCTTCTCCTCCATCGCCTCGAGCAGCGCGGCCTGCGTCTTCGGCGGCGTGCGGTTGATCTCGTCCGCCAGCAGCAGGTTCGTGAACACCGGGCCCTCGCGGAACGAGAACTCCGCGGTACGCGCGTCGTAGATCAGCGAGCCGGTGATGTCGCCGGGCATCAGGTCGGGGGTGAACTGGACCCGCTTGGTCTCCAGCGAGACGGCCGCCGACAGCGCGCGCACGAGCAGCGTCTTGGCGACGCCGGGAACGCCTTCGAGCAGCACATGGCCCTGGGAGAGCAGCGCGATCACCATGCCGGTGACGGCCGCGTCCTGGCCGACGACGGCCTTCGCCACCTCGGTCCGCACCGCCTTGAGCGCCTGACGTGCCGCCAGAGCCTCGGGGGTGGACGCGGCCGGGACGGCGGGCCGGGTCGGCGCGAGCGGCTGCCGGGCCGTGGCGACGACCGTCGCGGCGTCGGCGATCGGCGGCGCGGGCGGCGGGGAGAGCGGGGACGACGGCACCGGCTGGGTGGGCGCGAAACCATCCTGCGGTACGCCACCCTGGCTCGGTCTGGCAGCAGGCGCGGGTGCGGGCGCGAATCCATCCTGCGGTCCGCTGCCCTGGCTCGGGTCGGCAGTGGGTGCGGTGGGAAATTCGCTCGCGGGCGCGGGTGCGAAACCGTCCCGCGGTCCGTCGCTCCGGCCCTGATCGGCGGCGGGCGCGGTGGGATATTCGCCCGCGGGCAGCGAGGAGAAGCCCTGCTGGTCCTGCGTGGCTCCAGATTCGGTCACGGCGACCGGACCTCCTGTTCCAATCGGTCGAGCTGGTCGGTCAGCCGCACCAGTTCGCTTTCGGTCATCGGGGCCTCGCCCGCCAGGATCGCGTGCACCTGTTCCGGGGGCTGGTTCAGTCTCTCGGCGACGGGCAGCACCAGTGTCTCCGGCTTTCGCCCGGCGGGACCGGCCGGCAGGCCGAGCAGCGGGGCGATCCGCCTGGCCGTGGCGCTGCGCAGCAGGCCCGCCGCGCGGCCGTGCGCCGCGGCCCTGCGGTAGAGATTCGCGTGCCCCTCCACGGTTTCCGCGGCACGCACCTTCACCGGCAGGTTCTCGCCGACCAGCCGTCCGAGCCTACGCGAGCGCCAGTAGGCCAGCGCGGCCGCCGCGAGGACGAGTTGCAGCAGCATCCACCAGATCCAGTGCGGGATCAGCTGGGCCAGCGTCACGGCCTGGCTGCTTCCGCCGCCGCCGCCGCTTCCGCTGCCCCCGCCGCCGGCACCGCCGCCACCTGCGCCGGAGCCGTTGCCGGTCGGGTTCGCGTTGGGCGTGCCGCCGGCGCAGGCCGGGCCGACGCAGCCGTTGAGGTTGTTGTCTTCGGTGAACTGCGTCGCCAGCCACACCAGCGTCGAATGCGCGCCGAACAAGCCCAGCGCCAGCGCGGCGTCGCCCTGCTGCGCCAAGTACTCGTTCTCGGTGAAGTCGCTCCAGCCCAGCAGGATGACGTCGCCGCCGGTCGCCGTGTTGTGCAGGGAGACCATTGCCGGATCTGCGGAGCCGTCGGTCGGGTAGCAGGCCGTCACGTCCGAGATCTGGGGCGTGGCAGTGCTCGTCGGTGTCGGTGTCGGCGTGGATGACGCGGTGGCCTCGGGGAGTTGGTACGTCGCAGAGCCCCCGGGCATCACAACGGATCCTGCGGCGGTCGCGTTGGACTGCGTGCAGTCGGAGCCGGGGGGTACGAGGGTGGGGTCGGCGTCGTACGCGGCGGTGGAGTTTTCGGTTGTGCTGGAGGCGGTGATGCCCGGGGCGAAGGCATTGAGCAGGTCCGGGTCCGCGCTCAGGATGATGACTCGGCCCCACGTCCCCGTGGCCAGTTCGGCGATCTCGGACGCGCTCATGTCCGTCTCGTCCGAGTCGATCACCAGCGTCGTGCCGCTGCCGCTGTAGGCCGCCGCGTCGTCGGCCGCGCTGGCGGTCGTGTATTGGACGCCGTCTTCCATGAGCATGTTCAACAGTGCATCGTCGTTCTCGGGGGAGATGAGCGCGGTGGTCGCGGAAGGTGAGGGCGACGCGGCGTATGCGGGTCCGGCCGCAAACGCGAGAAGAACCGTCGCGGCGGCGAGGGCGCCGAAGGAGCGCTTCATCGGCGGACCACCGCCGAGCCCGAACCCGCGCGGATGGCCTCGTCGACCGCGCCGATCACCGCGTATCCGTCGGGTGTGCCCAGGTATTCGCCGTATTCGACCTCGTCGAAGGCGCGGGCCGCGTCCCGCAGCGCCGCCGCGTGCTCGGGCAGCAGTCCGCCCGCGTCGCGCGCCGCCTCGTCGGCCGTGCGGTCCTTGCGTTCCGGCAGCAGCGATTGCTCGTCCAGCACCGCGATGACCGCGCGGAACCGCTCGCGGATGGCCTCCTGCCAGTCGCCGCCCTTCGCCGCCTGCTCGGCGTTGTGCCGGTGCAGCGCCGCGCCGAACAGCGGGACCTCCGCGGCGCCGCCGGCCAGGTGCTTCGGCTTGTCCGGCTTCTTGGACTTGTCGCCGCGCGGCTTGCCGATCTTGCGCAGGATCAGCAGCACCGCGATCCCGACAACCACGATCAGGAGCACGACGAGCAGGATCGTGCCGGTGCTCGAATGGTGCGAGGTGTTCGAGGTCGGCGTGGGACTCGGGGTCGAGACCGTCGGTGTCGGCGTGGGCGAAGGGCTGCTCGGCGAGGGTGACGGCGACACGTGGTACTTGCCCTGCGCCAACTCCTGCGCGGCCTGCTGCTGCGCCTGCGCACGGTTCGGCGTCACCGGGACGCTCTCGGCTATCGGGCTCACAGCGCCGGCCCCCGGCTCGGCCGCCGCGTGGCCGTGTTCGCCAGGCGGGCCCAGGCGATGCGGATGTCCAGGCCTTCGCGGCGGAAGCGGCGGTCCACGTACAGCAGCGTCGCGGTGGCCGCGCGGTACGGCGTCGTCATCAGCAGCGTCAGCACGTAAACGACCGCGTAGACCAGCAGCCACCAGCTGAAGCCCGAGGTGCCCGGCACCGCCGCGAAGTGATAGCCGACGCCGTACGAGTCGCGCAACTGCCAGCCGAACACATCCAGCGAGACCGTCGCGCAGCCCGCGATCAGCAGCGTCAGCAGGCTGGACCAGCCGACCCGGAAGACGCCGCGGGTCGCCAGCCGTCGGGAACGCCGCAGCGCCTTGCCGACGCTCGCGTCCTCCAGCACCGCGGCCGGCGCCGCGACCGCGGTGAGCGAGGTCAGCCAGAAGCACACCGGCAGGCAGGCCAGGCAGATCAGGAGGTACCAGCCGGCGACGATCTCCTGGGGATCGTTCGCCGCGGCGTGGGTCAGCAGCCCGAACAGCAGTACGACCACCGCGCGGGGCAACGTAGTCAGCGCGGCCAGGCCGTAGAGTCGCGCGGTCCGGCCGCGCAGCATCGCGCGCACCTTCGCCGCGTCGACCGGCTCGGCGTCCACGTAAGCCTTGACCGAGGGCGCGAAAAGGCCGGCGAGCACCGTCGCCGCGAAGCCGGAGCAGACCACTGCGATCAGGATCTCGGTGGTCACCAGGCAGACCCGCTCGCCGGCGCTCGGCGCGTAGTCCGTGTAGACCTCGTCGAAGAAGTCGATGGCGGTCCAGCTCGGATGCGCCTGCACGCTCAGGCTGACCGCGCGGTTGAACCACCAGGTCAGGGCCAGGGCCGCGGCGGCGCTCGCGGTGACGACGGCGGCTGCGCGCAGCAGCAGGCCGCGCGGTACCGAGGGGATCGCGCCGACCGCTCCGTCGATCAGCTCGAGCACGGTCAGCGGGCGCAGCGGGATGGGCCGTTGCCGGAACTCGCGGCGGGATCGCTGGACGTCGGCCGCGGGCGAGAGCCCGGTCCCGTTCGCCGGACGGGCGGCGGGTGACGCGGTGCCGGTCGGCTCGGAGGGCGAAGCCCAGGGCTGCCCCGTGTCGATCCGTGCCTCCTCAGGCATTACCCACCCTCACCGTGGTCACCGCCGCCGTAGCGCGGCATGTTCCCCGCAACCGCGCAAGGCCCAGATTGTGTCATGCCGGGCAGGGCCGAAGCCAGATCCGTGGTCAACGGCCCTCCCCATCGCCGCTCGGAGGGCTAACGTAAGACCCGAAGTCCGGAATCTGTCCTTCGAGTACCTGTGCGGAACGCGTACTACGTATTAACTCGTCACCGTATGCGAGGATGTCCAGGTACCTCTGGACTGGTGGGCAGCCCTGGGTAACCACGTGGAAGGGAGCGGACCCCGGATGAAGGGTCGCGTGCTGATCGTCGACGACGACACAGCTCTGGCGGAGATGTTGGGCATCGTCCTGCGGGGCGAGGGCTTCGAGACCGCGGCGGTGGCGGACGGCGACCGCGCGTTCAGCGCCTTCCGGGAGTTCAAGCCGGACCTGGTGCTGCTCGACCTGATGCTGCCGGGGCGGGACGGCATCGACGTGGCCCGGCAGATCCGGGCCGAGTCCGGCGTGCCGATCGTGATGCTGACGGCCAAGAGCGACACGGTGGACGTGGTCGTCGGGCTCGAGTCCGGCGCCGACGACTACGTGATCAAGCCGTTCAAGCCGAAGGAGCTGGTGGCCCGGGTGCGGGCCCGGCTGCGCCGCGCGGACGAGCCCAAGCCGGAGACGCTGGCCATCGGCGACCTGACCATCGACGTGGCCGGGCACTCGGTCAAGCGGGCCGGCGAGCCGATCGCGCTCACCCCGCTCGAGTTCGACCTGCTGGTGGCGCTGGCCCGCAAGCCCTGGCAGGTGTTCACCCGCGAGGTGCTGCTCGAGCAGGTCTGGGGCTACCGGCACGCGGCCGACACCCGCCTGGTCAACGTGCACGTCCAGCGGCTGCGCTCGAAGATCGAGCACGACCCGGAGAAGCCGGAGATCGTGATCACCGTGCGCGGCGTGGGATACAAGGCGGGACCGGCGTAACCGGCGCACCGGCCGGCGGCGAGGACTCATGGAGAAGGACGAGCACTGATCATGGCGCGGAGGTGGCGCCGGTGGGGCGCGGCCGTGCTGCGCCTGCCCGGCAGGGTTCGTACCCGGTGGCGGCGTTCGCTGCAGTTCCGGGTCGTCGCGGTCACGATGGTGCTCTCGATCATCGTCGCGGTCGGGCTCGGCGAGTTCGTGGCCGGCCGGGTCGCCAAGGGTCTGCAGGCCACCCGGTACACGGTGGCCACCGGGATCGCCGAGTCGGGCTTCCTGATCGCGCGCACCCAGCTGGGCAACTACAGCGAGGGCACGGTCAACGACTCGAACATCGCCGAGGCGGCCGAGCAGCTGCTCGACCAGCTCAACGCCGGTTCCGCTGAGGGCCAGCTCTACCAGGTGGCGATCGTGTTCACCGGGGCCGACGCCACGCTCGTCTCGCCGGAGGCCACGCGTGGCCTGAACATGAACCCGATCCCGATCCCCGCCGCGCTGCAGGAGCAGGTCAACCTCGCGGACAGCGCCAACCAGACCTACAGCGAATACTCCACGCTGTCCGAGACCTCGTCGACCAGCGGCCAGCGGATCTCGGTGCCCGCGGTGCTGTTCGCGCAGCGGGTGAGCGCCTCCGGCGGGCTCAGCGCGGACGTCTACTACGTCTTCCCGCTCGCGCAGGACCAGCAGACGCTGAACAACGTCGAGGAGTCGCTGCTGCTGGCCGGCCTCGTGCTGGTGCTGGCGCTGGCGGTGATCGCCTGGTTCGTCACCCGGCAGGTCGTCACGCCGGTGCGGATGGCCGCCGCGATTGCCGAGCGGCTCGCCTCAGGGCGGCTCGACGAGCAGATGCGGGTGCGCGGCGAGGACGACCTGGCCTCGCTGGCCACGTCCTTCAACAAGATGGCGATGAACCTGCAGAGCCAGATCCGCCGGCTCGAGGAGCTCTCCCGGATGCAGCGGCGGTTCGTCTCCGACGTCTCGCACGAGCTGCGCACCCCGCTGACCACCGTGCGGATGGCCGCCGACCTGATCCACGACGAGCGCGAGAGCTTCGACCCGACCGTGGCGCGCTCGGCCGAGCTGCTGCAGACGCAGCTGGACCGGTTCGAGGAGCTGCTCGCCGACCTGCTGGAGATCAGCCGCTTCGACGCGGGCGCCGCGGTGCTCGACGCGGAGCCGGTGGATCTGCGGATCCTGACGCAGAAGGTGGTGGACGGCGCCGAGCCGCTGGCCGAGCGCAAGGGCAGCCGCGTCGTCACCCGCTTCCCCGAGCAGCCGGCCATCGCCGAGGTGGACACCCGGCGGATCGACCGGATCCTGCGCAACCTGGTCGTCAACGCGATCGAGCACGGCGAGGGCAAGGACGTCGTGGTGACCATCGCGGCGGACGAGGACGCGGTGGCGCTCAGCGTCCGCGACTACGGCGTGGGCCTGCGCCCCGGCGAGTCCTCGCTGGTGTTCAACCGCTTCTGGCGGGCGGATCCGGCGCGGGCGCGCACCACCGGCGGCACCGGCCTCGGCCTGTCCATCGCGCTGGAGGACGCCAAGCTGCACCGCGGCTGGCTGCAGGCCTGGGGCGAGCCGGGCGGCGGCACGCAGTTCCGGCTCACCGTGCCGCGCACCGTCGGCACCGAGCTGCTGCACTCGCCGATCCGGCTTGAGCCCGAGGACTCGCAGCACCACCAGCGGCATCGCAGGCTGCCGTCCGCCACGGCGACGCAGCGCGGCCTGGTCCGCACGGCGGCCGTCGCGGCGATCTCGCCGATGCCGGGCGACTCCTCGGCCCTGCTTGAGCGCTACCCGAACACCTTCGTGCTGCCCTCCGCGCCGACCGCGGCCGGGGACTCCGCGCGGCCGGAGAGCGCGGAGCAGGCCGAGCCGCGGGGCGAGGGGGAGTGAACAGGTGATCACTCCGGGGAGCGCGTCAGGCACCCGCCGGATAATGCTGGCCGGGCTCGCGGCGGTGCTGGCCTTCGGCGCCTCCGGCTGCGTCAGCCTGCAGGCCGACGGGCCGATCACCGCCGTCACCGAGGAGGGCGAGGGCTCCTCGCAGGTGCAGATCTGGCCCTCCCCGCCGAGCGCGGGCGAGGGGGCCGACGCGATCGTCAGCGGCTTCCTCGAGGCGGCGCACAGCGGCTCGGCGAACCTGGCCATCGCGGACGACTATCTGACCGCGGACATGCAGAAGCTGTGGAAGACCGAGCAGAACACGGTGATCGTGCTCGCCGACGGCTCGGAGAGCTACCCGCAGCCGCCCGGCGGTTCCACCACGGGCTCCGGGGAATCCGGGGACGCCGAGTCCTCCATCGTGAACAGGGACGACGCCCAGCAGGCCGCCCTCGGCGGGGTGGACACGGGTAGCGACGCCTCCTCGGGGTCCAGCAGCACCGCGACGATGACCGAGGTCGTGCAGGGCGATCTGCTCGGCACGCTCGACTCCTCGGGCCTCTACTCCGCCTCGAACGGCACGGCGACCTACCAGTTCGAGCTGGTCGAGACGAAGGCCGGCATCCGGATATCGTCGCTGCCGCCCGACTTCGGCGTGCTGATGGAGCGCTCGGACTTCGAGTCCGCGTACGACCGGCACGACGTCTACTACGAGAACGCGCAGTACCAGGGCAAGCTCATCCCCACGCAGGTCTACCTGCCCGGGATAGACACCGACCAGGACCTCGCGGACGCGATGGCCCGGCTGGTCGTGGACGGCGTGCCGGGACAGCTCGGCTCCGCCCTGCAGACCGCGGTGCCCGACGCGGTCTTCAAGTCGGTGCAGTTCGGCGGGGACGGCGACGCGACCGTCACGATCAGCAGCAAGGGGGCCTGCGTGAAAAGCCCCGACGACTGCACGTTCCTCGGCCAGCAGCTCGCAGACACCCTCAGCAGCCTGAGCACGAAGGTCGCCTCGGTCACGATCGACGACCAGGCGAACGGACAGGACTACCAGTCCGTCTCCGCCGACGGCACGCTGGTCGACTACGGTCTCGGCCAGGGCGGTCGGCTCACCAGGCCGTTCTACGCCATCACGGCAGGCGGCGGGGTCGAGTCGGTGAGCACCTTCGGCACCACGAGCGCCAGCGCGACCACCTTCAGCCCCGGCAGCACGAAGTTCAGGTCCATCGCGGTCGGGCCGTCCGAGCAGGTCGGGGACGGCCAGTCGATCGCGCTGGTCAGCCAGGACGGCACCAAGGTCTACGTGCCGCACAAGCAGAACGGCAACTATGAGCTGACGCAGGTCTATCCGCCGACCTCGAGTTCGAGCACGAACTCGAGTGCGAGCGGCAGCAGCGTCGGCGGACTGAGTTGGGACGACTACGGCGACCTCTGGTTCACCGTCAAGCTTGCCGACGGGGTGACGAACGTCTACCGCTACGGCGACGGCGATCTGAGCGAGGTGGCCCTGAGCGGCCTGGACGGCCAGGTGACGCAGGTCGCGGCGGCGCCGGACGGGGTGCGGGTGGCCGTGGGCTACAAGGACTCGTCCGGCGACGGCTGGATCTCCGTCGCCGCCGCCTCCTCGGACTCGGACGGGAACTGGAGCCTGCAGCTCGGCGATCCCGAGGTGGCGGCGGCCGACTGGGATCAGATCAACAGCTTCGACTGGTACAACGAGGATTCCCTTGCGGTGCTGGGCATCCAGCCGAATTCGCAGGTGCTCGGCCTCTACCAGGTGTACGCGGACGGTTCCGCGGTCTACGACTCGCTGACCGAGCAGCCGGTCGAGGCCAGCCCGCCGTCCAACGCCGACTACTTCGTCTGGAACTCCGGCGGCGACCCGATCGCCTCGGCGGTCAACGGAGGCAAGGAGCGGCTCTACGAGCTGTCCGTCGAGGGCGCCGACGCGCAAGAGCTGTCCGGGGTCTTCGGCACCTCGCCGAGCTACTGACGGATTCTGTACAAGGTTCTGGTCGTAGGCGTACTGACGTCGCGTCAACGGCGACCTATCATCGGTCAGATGGGGCTCAAGAGCTGGGGACTTCTCCTCGCGGACCTGATCCTGCCGGTGGAGTGCGCCGGGTGCGGGGAGTCGAGGTCGCGCTCGGCGCTGCCCGGGCTGTGCACGCTGTGCGCGCTGAGCCTGTCGGGACCGCCGGTCCCGGCCCGTCCGCCGCGCGGCGAGGAGGGGTTCGTCAGGGTGCCGCCGGTGCACGCGCTGGCCGCGTACCTCGACCCGGTGCCGGAGATCATCATCGCGCAGAAGGAGCACGGCCGACTCGATCTCGCGCGGTCGCTCGGCCAGGAGTTGGCCAGGGCCGCCGAGGCCGCGGCGGCGGGAGCGGATCCGCTGTGGCTCGTCCCGGTCCCCTCGACCCGCGCCGCGACCGTGCGCAGGGGCCAGGACCCGATGCTGCGGATGGCCCGGGTCGCGGCGGGCCGGCTGCGCGCGAGCGGGCGCGCGGCGGCCGTGCTGCCCGCGCTGACGCACCGTCGGAAGGTGGCCGACCAGGCCGCGCTGGGGCGCCGGGCGCGCGCCGAGAATCTGGACGGCGCACTGGCCGTGCGTGCTTCAAGTGCCCGGCTGCTGGGCGAGCGGCCGGTGGTGCTGCTCGACGATGTGATGACGAGCGGCGCGACGCTGGCCGAGGCGGCCCGTGCGTTGCGCGCGGCAGGCAACGCTCCGGTCGGCGCGGCCGTGCTGGCGGCCACCCGGCTCAGCGGGTGAGCCGCTGAGCTCGCCGAACTCACCGCATCCGGGCCGCGGTGCGTGGTCGCGCCGTCGCCTGGCGTGGGCTGGCGCGGAGTTCGTCTGAGCCGCTCTCACATGACTTCTTAGCCGCAACTCAGGCCTTGATCCGTGCAGGTCAGCGCGTTGCTCGACGAAACGGTTCACTCCTGGTTCACCCGCATGGAGGAGCAGGCCCTCTCAGGTCTACCGTATGGCCGCTTCCGGGATTACGTTGCCTGGTACGAGGTAACAGGGCCTGCAGGGGCGGCGACAAGCCGCCTTACCCGAATGGTTTCCGCCTAAACGAGAGGCTTCTATCCTAACTTTTCCCTACATATGCGGACTGTTCGGGCGTATGGTCAGACAACCCTGACGGAACAAGCGAGAGGGATGCACCCGTGGAGATCGTTGTGAAGGGTCGCAAGGTCGAGGTGACCGAAAGGTTCCGCAAGCACGTGGTGGACAAGCTCAGCCGGATCGAGCGCTACGACCACAAGATCATCAGCCTCGACGTGGAACTCTCGAACGAACGCAACCCCCGCCAGAACGAGCGCAAGGACCGCGTCGAGCTGACGATGCGCACCCGCGGCCCGGTGATCCGCGCCGAGGCCTGCGCCCAGGACCCGTACGCGGCGCTCGATCTGGCCGCCGGCAAGCTCGAGGCGCGGATGCGCAAGTCCGCCGACCGGCGCCGCGTGCACCACGGCAAGCGCAGCCCCGTCTCCGTGGCCGTCGCCACCTCCAGCCTCGCCGAGCTCGAGGCCGCCGACTACCTGGCCTCGTACGCGCAGGAGCTCGAGGAGACGCCCGCCACCGCGGTCAACGGCCACGCGAACGGCAAGCCGCGGCACATGGTCTGCAACATCGAGGTCGAGGGCGACGGCCCGCTGGTGGTCCGCGAGAAGACGCACGCGGCCCGGCCGATGGCCCTGGACCAGGCGCTCTACGAGATGGAGCTGGTCGGCCACGACTTCTACCTGTTCGTCGACGCGGAGACCAAGCTCCCCTCCGTGGTCTACCGGCGCCGCGGCTACGACTACGGCGTGATCCGGCTCGACGACGCGGCGCGCTTCGCCGAATACGACGGCCAGTACGGCTCGCACGCCGCCTGACCCGTCCGGCGTCGCCGACCGCGTCGCCCGTACCGGCATTCGCGCCGTTCAACGATGGCTTCGCCCATCTGTGCAAATGCATAACGCGCGGAGGACTATTATCAGGAGTCATCGACCCCAGACGATTTATGGTCCGACCGCCAGCCGTGCCCGGCCGATTCTCGGCCGGGCACGCGGCAGGTGGCGCGGCCTGGTCGGGGCCGGCGGAGCGGCCGGCTCCGCGGGAGAAGACAGAGGGGCTATGACGATGGCCGATACTCGGGCAGGGACGGCAGCACAGCGCGGTGAGCCGATCAGGGTCCTGCTCGTCGACGACCACGCCCTGATGCGGCTGAGTCTGCGCACGGTGCTGGAGACCGAGCCCGACATCGAGGTGGTCGGCGAGGCCGGCGACGGCGGCGAGGCGCTGGCCAAGGCCGCCGAACTGCTGCCCGACCTGGTGCTGCTCGACGTGAAGATGCCCGCCCGCGGCGGCATCGGCGGCGGCATCGAGGCGGCAGCCGCGATCAAGGACATCGCCCCGAGCGCCCGCGTCGTCATGCTCACCATGAGCGAGGACGAAGAGGACCTCTACGAGGCGATCAAGGCCGGGGCCAGCGGCTACCTGCTCAAGGACGTGCTGCCGCACGAGATCGCCGACTCGATCCGCGCCGTGGTCGGCGGCCAGTCGCTGATCTCCCCGCCGATGGCCGCGAAGCTGCTTACCGAGTTCGCCACCATGGTCCGGCACGGCGAGGACCGGAAGAACCCCGGGCCGCCCGCGCCCCGGCTGACCGACCGCGAGCTCGAGGTGCTCAAGCTGATCGCCACCGGCGCGAACAACAGCAAAATCGCCAAGACCCTGTTCATCAGCGAGAATACCGTCAAGAACCACGTGCGCAACATCCTGGAGAAGCTGCAGTTGCACTCCCGGATGGAGGCCGTGATGTACGCGGTGCGCGAGAAGATCCTAGATCTGCCGTAATTTAGCTCTCGCAGGCCCGCTAGCGCGATTGGTTGCGGTGTGTGGAGGTTGGGTTCCGAGACGGTAGTACGGTCGGCTCTCGTAGGTGGGGCGTGGGCCATCGGGTTCACTTTGGCGGCCACGCTCACCCGGCATCTCGGCAGTGTCGTCCCCTTTCTGACTTCGGCTGTGGCCCTGGCGCTGATCGCCGGTCTGGTCGGGCGCAGCGTGGACCAGCTCTCCGACCGGCTCGGCCCCGGCGCGATCGGCGCGCTGCAGTCGGCCCTCGGCAACCTGCCGGAACTGTTCGTCTGCATCTTCGCGCTTCGCAAGGGGCTGACGACCGTGGTCAGCTCCGCGCTGATCGGCTCGATCCTCGGCAACCTGCTGCTCGTGCTCGGCCTGGCCTTCGTCGTCGGAGGCCGGCGGCACGGGACGCTGCGCTACTCCGAGCTGCGAGCCCGGATGATCATGTCGCTGCTGATCCTCTCCGTGGCCGCGATGTTCGTGCCCTCACTCGCGCACTACGTCGGCGCGGCGGCCGGCAGCCACGAGGTGGCGCTCTCCCGGGTCACGGCCGTGGTGCTGCTCGCCGTCTTCGCGCTCTCGGTGCCGATCTCGCTGCGCCGCGAGGAGGAGGCCGAGGCGGAACACGAGGAAGGCGATATCGAGGCGGTTGCGGCCGTTGAGCGGGCCGCAGAGGGCGAGCCGGAGTCCGACGCCGCCTGGCCGCTGCCGCTCGCGCTCGTGATACTCGTCGTGAGCGCGCTGCTCGCCGCCTACATCTCCGACCTGTTCGTGGACGCGCTGCAACCCGCGATCACCGAACTGCACATCAGTGAGGCCTTCGCGGGCCTGGTCATCGTCGCCATCGCGGGCAACGCGGTGGAGAACCTGGTCGGCGTCAGACTCGCCTGGCGGGAGAAGACCGACCACGCCCTCGCCGTCATCCTCACCAGCCCGCTGCAGATCGCGGTCGTCCTCGCCCCCGCGCTCGTGCTGCTCTCCCCGCTGATCGGCGGCGCGGCATTCACGCTCGTGTTCAGCCCGATGCTGATGGCCTCGGTCGGCATCGCGGTCGGCGCGGTGGCCTTCCTGGTCTCCGACGGCACCTCGGACTGGCTCGAGGGCGCCACGATGATCGGGCTCTACATCCTGATCGCCGCGTCCTTCTGGTGGGGATGACCGACCGGCCGGGGAACGTATTGGCGGCCCGAGGCATCGATACGGCATCATTGACCTCGACCTCCGGGCGACCGGGGGAGCTGTGACGATCCCGGGTCGTCTAGGGGCAGGACATCAGATTTTGGTTCTGAGTACGGAGGTTCGAATCCTCCCCCGGGAGCAGGTGGTGGGCGAGTACGGAGGTTCGAATGCTCCGTTCTCCCGGGAGCACGCAGGTCGGCGGGTACGGAGGTTCGAATGCTCCGTTCTCCCGGGAGCACGCAGGTCGGCGGGTACGGAGGTTCGAATGCTCCGTTCTCCCGGGAGCAGGTGGCTGGCGAGGTGCGGAGGCTCAGGTCTCGGCGCCCACGCCGCGCCTTCGAGAGCCGACCGTACTACTGTCTCGGAAGACGACGTCCACTCCCCGCAGCCAGTCGCGCTAGCGGGCCTGCGAAAGCTTAAATACAGTGCCCCCTGAGCTCCGCCCAGCCGCCGTCGTGATCCTCGCTGCCGGCGAGGGCACCCGGATGAAGTCGGCCACCCCGAAGGTGCTGCACACGCTGTGCGGCCGTCCGATCGTGGGCCACGTGGTGGAAGCCGCCCGCGGCCTGGAACCGCAGCGCCTGGCCGTCGTCGTCGGGCACGGCCGTGAGCAGGTCGCCGCCTACCTGGCGGGCGTGGACCCGGAGATCCGGGCCGTGGTCCAGGAGGTCCAGCACGGCACCGGGCACGCGACCCGCGTCGCGATGGACGCGCTGGCCGAGACCGACGGCGAGATCGAGGGCACCGTCCTGGTCCTGCTCGGCGACGCGCCGCTGCTGACCACCGAGACCCTCGCCGCCATGCTCGCCGAGCATCAGCGGGTCGGCCGCGCCGTAACCGTACTCAGTGCCATCGTGGACGACCCGACCGGGTACGGACGTGTGCTGCGGGACGGCGAGTCGGTCGTCGGCATCGTCGAGCAGAAGGACGCGACGCCCGAGCAGGCCGCGATCGCCGAGATCAACTCCGGGGTCTTCGCCTTCGACGCCAAGGTGCTGCGCGACGTGCTCGGCCGGCTGAACCGGAACAACAAGCAGGGCGAGGAGTACCTCACCGACGTGCTCGGCATCGCCGCCGCGGACGGCCTGCCGGTCGGCGCGCACGTGGTCGCGGACTGGCACGAGACCCTCGGCATCAACGACCGGGTGCAACTGGCCGAGATGCGGCGGCTGCTCAACCGGCGGCTGACGGAGCAGTGGATGCGCGAGGGCGTATCCGTCATCGACCCGGCCACGACCTGGATCGACGTGCAGGTCACGCTCGGTCGGGACGCGATCGTGCACCCGAACACGCAGCTGCACGGGACCACCGTGCTCGCCCCCGGTGCCGAGGTCGGACCGAACTGCACCCTCACCGACACCTTCGTGGGCGACGGCGCGAGAGTGACGAACGCCACGACCGAGGGCGCTGAGATCGGCCCAGAGGCGACCGTCGGCCCGTACACCTACCTGCGTCCCGGCACGAAGCTGGCGCGCGGGGCGAAGGCGGGCGGCTTCGTCGAGATGAAGAATGCGGAAATCGGCGAAGGCTCCAAGGTGCCGCACCTGTCCTACGTGGGCGACGCGACGATCGGCGAGGGCTGCAACATCGGCGCGGGCACCATCACCGCCAACTACGACGGCGTGGCCAAGCACCGCACCGAGATCGGCGACCACGTCTTCGTCGGCTCGGACACCGTGCTGATCGCCCCCGCGAAGCTGGCGGACGGCGCGTTCGTGGCGGCAGGCTCCGCGATCAGCTCTCCGGTCGGACCGGGCGAGCTGGCCGTGGCGCGCGGACGGCAGCGCAACATCGCCGGCTACATCGAGCGCAAGCGGCCGGAGAGCAAGGCGGCCAAGGCGGCGGCGAGGGCGAAGCAGGCCGATAAGTCCGAGAAGCCCGAGTAGTGATGGGATGAACCACGCAAGACCGCACGGTGACCGGCGGGGATCGTGACGGCGCGGTTTCTGCGACAATAGGAGGGGGCAGATCCCGCCGTCTCGCGATGAACGGGATGTTGCCCGAAGTACCCCCCGCATTTGCCACAGGATCGGGCAAAGGCTCGTCAACTCCCAAGGAGCTAGTCGCGTGACCGGGATCGAGGCCACCGGCCAGAAGAAACTGATGCTTTTCTCGGGCCGGGCGCATCCGGAGCTCGCCGAGTCCGTGGCCAAGGAGCTGGGCGTGGAGCTCGCGCCGACCCAGGCCAGGGACTTCGCCAACGGCGAGATCTACGTGCGCTTCGAGGAGTCGGTGCGCGGCAGCGACGCCTTCGTGCTGCAGAGCCACACCGCCCCGATCAACCAGTGGATCATGGAGCAGCTGATCATGGTGGACGCGCTCAAGCGGGCGTCCGCCAAGAACATCACCGTGATCATGCCCTTCTACGGCTACGCGCGGCAGGACAAGAAGCACCGTGGCCGCGAGCCCATCTCCGCGCGGCTGATGGCCGACCTGTTCAAGCAGGCGGGCGCGGACCGGCTGATGGCCATCGACCTGCACACCGACCAGATCCAGGGCTACTTCGACGGCCCGGTCGACCACCTGTGGGCGATGCCGCTGCTGATCGACTACATCCGGGAGAACCTCGACGGCGAGCGGCTGACCATCGTCTCCCCGGACGCCGGCCGGGTGAAGGTCGCCGACAAGTGGTGCGACAAGCTCAACGCGCCGCTGGCGATCGTGCACAAGCGGCGGGACGTGAACATCGCCAACCAGGTCTCGGTGCACGAGATCGTCGGCGACATCAAGGGCCGGGTCTGCGTCCTGGTCGACGACATGATCGACACCGCGGGAACCATCTGCGCCGCCTCCGAGGCCCTGTTCGAGCACGGCGCCGCCGAGGTCGTGATAGTCGCCACCCACGCAGTGTTCTCCGGCAAGGCCGTGGAGCGGCTGCGGGATTCGCGGGTGAGCAAGGTCATCGTCACCGACACGCTGCCGCTGTCCGACGAGCGCCGCTTCGACAAGCTGACCGTGCTCTCGGTGGCCCCGATCGTGGCCAGGGCCATCTCGGAGGTCTTCGAGGACGGGTCTGTCACGTCGATGTTCGAAGGGGCGGACGACTAGGGGGCTCGCTGCGTGGCTGGCCGACCGACCGGCTTGCCGGTGGTGGTCGGCTCTCCTCGGCCCGGCATTACGCTCCGCTGCATTGCCGGGCCACGTACGAGCTCTCGCTGGCGCTCCTCCGGGCGGGGGCGGGGGTGGCAGCTTCCTCCGCATCCGCTCGCCGCGGTGTCGGTATCGTTCGAAGCTGGTGTAGATCCCGTCAGGGGATCTACACCCAGACAGGATGGCCCGAGGAGTGTCGCGCGAGGAGAAAGCGTGTCACGCTGCCGGGTATGGGCTTCTTCGAATCGTTGCCCGACCCGCCGCCATCGCGCCCGGTACGTCCTCGCGGCGGACCGTCGATGCCGTGGATGCGGCCGGAGCACGCGATCCCGGCCGGCGTGCCGGTGAACTTGATTGTGATCCACACGCAGGACGTCGCGGTCACGGTGCACGGGCTGCGGTCGTACGAGTACGGGTTCGAGTTCACCCTGCGCGAGGACTACCGCAGGGAGGCGGTCGAGGTACCTGGCGGCGGCCCCCCGATCATCGGGGCTGACGGCGAACCGGCGCCGTTGAGCGAGCAGATCACGCTGCGGTTCGGCCTGCTGTTCGCGGACGGGCGGCGCGGCGCGATCGGCCGGGTAGCGCCGGCGTTCCAGCGAGAAGCGCCACCGACGGGCGAACTGTGGCTGGCGCCCGGCAGGTCGGGCGGCGGCCCGCGGCGATGGGACAGAGAGTTCTGGGTCTACCCGCTCCCGCCCGACGGGCCGGTCACGTTCGTCGCCTCCTGGCTGGAGCAGGGTGTGTCCGAGGCACGCGCGGAGGTGGACGCCGCCTTGATCCGGCAGGCCGCCGAACGCACCGCCCGGCTGTGGCCCGAAAACGAGCCGCCCCCGCCCGCCGGAACTGGTTGAGCCCCGATAACAGCCCTCCCCGGAAAGCCGTACCGGAGACGCCGTCGACTGGCGAAGACTCCGACTACACACCTCGCCCAGACGCTCTCCGTCCTCGGATCACGGCAGCTCGCCTCGCCAATCAATCACGTCGCCGCACGTCGACCCAACCGAGCCGACACGATTCATTGACGAAGGACACGCGCCTCTATACCCGTGGATGCAGGGCCCTCGCGAACGTCATCGATCGCGGCTAGCGACGCCGCAGGCCAGCCTCTTGTCGACGTGTTCAGGGCGAGATGGCCCGGCTCAGGTCCTGGCCACGAACGTGAACAGCCGCCGGCCGGACATCAGTGCAGCGGGCTCGCACGTCAGCCGGTGCGCGCCCACCGACATGAAACCGTCTTCGCTGACGTCGAACGCCTCTTCGCGGAAGCCCGCCTCCCTGAACCAGGACCGGATCGCGGGGGTCAGGTCAGGCGGCCTGCGGTGCCTGGTCCAGAGCACCAGCGCACCGGGCGCGCACAGGCTCGGCAGGGCCGCCACCGTGGCCTGGATGTCGCTGACGGTGATGTTGCCGAAGATGCCGCACACCACGACGATCTGGGCGGGTACCGCGCCCACGCAGACATCGGTAACCCCGGCGTCGGCCCGCAGCAACTCCACGCCGTCCAGCCCAGCCGCCTGCGCTGCCTGCCGCGCGACCGCGACATTGCGCTCGTCCAGCTCGACCAGCCGCGCACGCACGGCGTCCCGCCGCGGATGCCCGGCCAGGACGCCGATCACATCCCGTCCCTGCCCGGCGCACAGCCTGATCAGCCGTATGCCCCCGGCGGGGCCATGATCGAGCTCAGCGCGCAGGTGCCCCTGCACGAGTTCCAGCCGCCGCGAAAGCGGGGAACCCGGATCGTCGTAGTCTCGGTGCCATTCCACCCAGTCCCGCTCCGTCACCGGTCCAGGGTACGGCCGCCGATTCGCTTGGCCGTCGGCGAATGGGAAAATTATTTCAGGCGTCCTGTCGGATCCGGGGCGGGCCGTTCGTAGTACGGGTGAGAGGTGGCCGGGCGAAGCTGCCGGGTGCCGGGACAAGGAGGAGACATGACCGAGTACCTCATCGCCTTCAACGACGAGTGGGTGCCCGACCACACCGTCGAGGAACTGCGTGAGAAGTCCAAGGCTGTTCGGGCCCTGGTGGCGGAGATGAAGGCGGCTGGCGTCTTCATCTTCACCGGCGGCCTGGACGACGCCGCTCCGGTGTTCGGTGTCGATGCGTCGAGTGGCACGCCGCTGTTCACCGACGGTCCGTTCGTCGAGTCCAAGGAACACCTCGGCGGCTTCGCCGTCGTGGACGTGGCCGACGAGAAAGAAGCGCGACTCTGGGCGGGAAAGATCGCGGTGGCCTGCGGCTGGCCGCAGGAGGTGCGACGGTTCCGGGTCCCCATGAACCGTCCGGAGACCGCTTAGACGGTATGTGCGCGGCGGCAGCGGCCACCTGAAGTGCGCGGAGCGAAGGCCGTCGGCCCAGCGCCCGACGAGCGGAGCGAGGTAGGGCCATCGCACAGCGGCAAGCGACCACCAGCGCCAGCGAGAGCTCGTACGTGGCCCGGCATGGAGCGGAGCGTAATGCCGGGCCGAGGAGAGCCGACCACCACCGACCAGCCGCGCAGCGCCACGCCATGCTCCCCGACCAGCGCACCCCCGGACGTCCGGTAGAATCTCCTCTATTGCCCGGCGAGGGAGTGGTCGCGGGTCTCGGAAAGTTCGAGGACCCCGGCGGGCTCCGTGATCGACGTGCTGATCGCACTCCGGGCCGATGCACGGCCCGGTTTCTCTTTTTCCGGTCCGGAGCCTCGGCCGGGGGTCGATTCGCCAGCTCGACCAGGCTGAAACCGACCCCTGTATACGGAGGCATCACCATGGCAGAGATCAAGATCGCGGCCGAGCCGCGCGACTCCTTCGGCAAGGGCGCGGCGCGTCAGCTGCGCCGCGACGGCAAGATTCCGGCCGTGCTCTACGGGCACAAGGAGCAGCCGGTGCACCTGGCCCTGCCGGAGCACGAGCTGTTCCTCGCGCTCAAGACCCCGAACGTGCTGCTGAACCTGGAGATCGTCGGCGGCAAGAGCCAGCTGGCCATCCCGAAGGCCGTCTCCAAGGACCCGGTCAAGCGCACCCTCGAGCACATCGACCTGCTGCTCGTGCGCAGCGGCGAGAAGGTCACCGTCGAGATCCCGGTCGTCACGACCGGCGAAGTCGCGTCGGGCGGCCTGCTCGAGAACGTGCTCAACACCCTGTCGATCGAGGCCGAGGCCACGCACATCCCGGGCTCCATCGAGGTCTCCGTCGAAGGCCTGGCCGAGGGCTCGCAGATCACCGCCGGGCAGATCGCCCTGCCCGCCGGCGCCACCCTGGTGACCGACCCCGAGGCCGTGGTCATCCACGTGCTGACCCCGGCCTCGTCCTCCGCCGCAGATGACGCCGCGGCCGAGGGTGAAGCCGCCGCCGAGTAACACGGCTATTCGAGGAGCGGATGAGGGCTGTCGGTCTCCATGACTGAACCCTGGTTGGTAGCCGGGCTCGGGAACCCCGGGCCCGGCTACGCCGCCACCCGGCACAACGCCGGGTTCATGGTCGCGGACCTGCTCGCCGAGCGGATGGGCGGCAAGTTCAAGGCGCACAAGGGCGGCGCGGACGTCCTGGAGGGCCGGGTCGCCGGGCAGCGTGTGGTGCTCGCCAAGCCCAGGTCCTTCATGAACCTCTCCGGCGGCCCGACCGCGGCCGCGCTGAACTTCTTCAAGGTGCCGCTCGAGCAGCTCGTCGTCGTGCACGACGAGCTGGACATCGACTACGGCCTGCTGCGGCTCAAGCGCGGCGGCGGGGACGGCGGGCACAACGGTCTCAAGTCGATCACGAAGTCGCTGGGCTCGAAGGAGTACCTGCGGGTGCGCTTCGGCATCGGGCGCCCGCCGGGCCGCCAGGACCCGGCCGACTACGTGCTCAAGCCCTTCTCCTCAGTTGAGGCGAAGGAGTTGGCGCTCAACGTGGATCGCGCGGCGGACGCCGTCGAGGCGCTGCTGACCGGCAGTCTCGAGGCGGCGCAGAACACGTACCACGCAGTGGTCTGAGCCCGCCCGATTGGCGGCCGTCAGTTCCAACTACGGCCGCCGGTTCACGGCGTGGCGGCACCCAGTGCGTACGCGATCTGCTCATCGAGCTGTGTCAATGTAGTGACGTCCGTGATCGTCGCCGCCACCTTGCCACTGCCGTCCACGATCACCGTGGAGGGCACGCTGTCGACCGGGATGATCTCCTTGAACGCGAGCAACAGCGTCTCGACCGGGTCCCGCAATGAGGGGTACTGGACGCCGAACTGCGAGTCGTAGGCCAGCGCCGCGGTGTTGTTGTCGCGGGTGTCGATGCCGACAAAATCGACGCCCTTGGAACTGAGCTTCTGGTAGGCCTCGGAGAAGGCGGGCACCTCCTGGCGGCACGGCAGGCACCACGAGCCCCAGACATTGACCACGGTCACATGCCCCGTGTAGGAGACCGCGAGCGACTTGCCCTGCAGGGTGATGCCGGACAGGGCTGGAGCGGCACTGCGCTTGCCCGGCTTGAACTCTGTGATGTTCGCGGGGATCGAGGGCGTCGGAGTGGCGGCCACGCTCACCGTCTTGTCAGTGTCAGCCGGGTGCCGGCTCCACGGCGAGGCGAACGTGAGCGTGCCCACCCCGACCACCAGTGCGCAGGCCGCGGCGATCGCGGAGGACCGGGCCACGGCCGTACGCCGGCGGCGGATGCGCTGTGCGGCCGGAACCTGGTCCGGCACGTCCGGCAGGTCGGCGACGGCGGTGCTGAACAGTTCGTGCAGGTCCATCGGGGACTCCTCGGGTCGTTGATGATCGGTCACGGGCTTGCGACCAGCTCGGCGAACGGCGTGCCGAGCAGCGCTCTGAGCTTGTCCAGCGACCGCGAGCACTGGCTCTTGACGTTGCCCTCGCTGCACCCGAGGATCAACGCGGTCTGCTCGACCGACAGGTCCTCCCAGTAGCGCAGCACGAGCATCGCCCGCGGCTTCGGCGGCAGGCTGCGCAGCGCTTCGAGGATCAGGATCCTGAGTTCAGCTTCTGCGGCCGGGCCCGGCACCGCCCGGTCCGTCCAACCTCCAGACGCCAGCGTTTGGATCTCGGCCTCGCGCCGCAGCTTCCTGCGCTCCAACAGGAACGTGCGCACCAGCGTCTTCTTCGCGTAGGCGTCGAGGTGCTCCGCGTCCCGGGCCTTGTTCCACGACCTGAGCAGCGCGACCAGCGTCGACTGCACGAGGTCCTGCGCCCGGTCCGGATTGCCGCACAACAGGTACGCGGTCCGGTAGAGCTGCTGCTGTCTCTCGCGTGCGAACGACGCGAATTCCCTGTCCATCACGGGTACACCCTCCTCGGCGTCGAATCGGGCACCACGCCCGGCCACGCCCTTCTGTCCCCTCCAGAGCATCCTCGAGCCCGCGAGGTTGCAGCGGACGCACCGTCCGTTCCACGCCGCCGCGGGCCGATGAGACAATTACTCCCGTGAGCTACGACTACGACGCCCCCGCCTCGGCTGAACTGTTCGACCGCGCCCAGGCGGTCACCCCCGGCGGGGTCAACTCGCCGGTGCGCGCCTTCCGCGGGGTCGGCGGCACGCCGCGCTTCATGGTCTCAGGCCGCGGCGCGTACCTCACCGACGCGGACGGCCGCGAGTACGTGGACCTGGTCTGCTCCTGGGGTCCGATGATCCTCGGCCACGCGCACCCGGCCGTGCTCGAGGCCGCGAGCACGGCGCTGGCCCGCGGCACATCGTTCGGCACGCCGAGCGAGGGCGAGGTGGCGCTGGCCGAGGAGATCGTCGCGCGGATCGCCCCGGTCGAGCAGGTCAGGCTCGTCTGCTCCGGCACCGAGGCGACGATGTCCGCGATCCGGCTCGCGCGCGGATTCACCGGCCGCGCCAAGGTGGTCAAGTTCGCCGGCTGCTACCACGGCCACGTGGACGCGCTGCTGGCCGCCGCGGGCTCCGGGGTCGCGACGCTCGCGCTGCCGGACACCCCGGGCGTCACCGGCACCCAGACCGGCGACACGATCGTGCTGCCCTACAACGACCTCGTGGCCGCACGCGCCGCGTTCGCCGAGCACGGGGCCGCGATCGCCTGCGTCATCACCGAGGCCGCCGCGGGCAACATGGGCGTCGTCCCGCCGCTGCCCGGCTTCAACGCGGCGCTGCGCGAGCTGTGCCACGCCAACGGGGCCCTCTACATCTCCGACGAGGTGATGACCGGCTTCCGCACCTCGCGCGAGGGCTGGTACGGCATCGACGGCGTCGCGCCCGACCTGATGACCTTCGGCAAGGTGATGGGCGGCGGCTTCCCGGCCGCGGCCTTCGGCGGTCGCGCCGACATCATGGCTCACCTCGCCCCGGCGGGTCCCGTCTACCAGGCGGGCACGCTCTCCGGGAACCCGGTGGCCACCGCCGCGGGCCTGGCCACGCTGCGGCTGTGCACCCCCGAGGTCTACCCGCACCTCGACGCGACCGCGAAGACCATCGCGCAGCTCGCCTCCGACGCGCTGTCCGAGGCCGGCGTCGCGCACCGCGTCCAGTTCGCCGGGACCATGTTCTCGATCTTCTTCACCGATGCCGAGGTCAACGACTACGCGACGGCCAAGACGCAGGACACCGGGAAGTTCAAGGCCTTCTTCCACAGCATGCTCGCGCACGGCGTCTACCTGCCGCCGAGCGCCTTCGAGGCCTGGTTCGTCTCCGCCGCGCACGACGAGGCCGCCGTCGCCCGGATCGCCGAGGCCCTGCCGCACGCCGCCCGCGCCGCCGCGGGCGCCTGAGCCCCCGTTCGTCCCTTCCCGAGAAAGAGCTCGCATGACGCAGCAGATCGACCCCGGAGTGAAGACCGTCGTCCACCTGATGCGGCACGGCGAGGTGTACAACCCGGAGGGCGTGCTCTACGGCCGGCTGCCCGACTTTCACCTGTCCGACCTCGGTCGCAAGATGGCCGAGCGCGGCGCCGAGTTCTTCGCCGAGCGCGACGTGGTGCACGTGGTCGCCTCCCCGCTCGAGCGCGCCCAGGAGACCGCCGCGCCGATCGCGGCCCGGCACGAGCTCGAGGTCGGGACCGACGGCCGGCTGATCGAGGCCGCCAACTTCTTCGAGGGCAAGAAGTTCAGCGTCGGCGACGGCGTGCTCAAGCGCCCGCAGGTCTGGGCCAAGCTCTACAACCCGTTCCGGCCCTCTTGGGGTGAGCCGTACAAGGAGCAGGTCGCCCGCGTGCGCGCCGCGCTCGAGACGGCGCGCGACAACGCGCTGGGCCACGAGGCGGTCTGCGTCAGCCACCAGCTGCCGATCTGGATCAGCCGGCTCGCCGCCGAACACCGCCCGCTCTGGCACGACCCGCGCAAGCGGCAGTGCTCGCTCGCCTCGGTCACCTCGTTCGTTTACGTGGGCACCCAGCTCGTCGGCCTCGAGTACCACGAGCCGTCCAAGGACCTGCTGCCGACGAAGACCACGAAGAAGTTCGTGGCGGGCGCCTGACGGACGGTCAGTCAGGTCACGCGGAGATCACGGCAAGCTGAGCATTCCTGAGAACCGCTGACCCGACGCCTTCGTCAGAAATCGGGCATGCGAAACTCTTCGCATGGTCGCACCGAAACTCGCCCGCCGCCGCGCGCTCGTCGTCGCGGCTGCGGGCCTTGCCGCGACCGCGGCCCTCGCGGGCTGTGGGAGCGACTCCGGCAGCTCGAACGGGGCTGAGACGGGCTTCGTCAACATCACGGTCGGGATCACCCAGATCCGGGTCGCCGACCGGCAGACGATGCCCGCCCTGTCCGGCACCACCCTGCAGGGGAAGTCGCTGAACGTGTCCTACCCGGGACACGTCACGGTGGTCAACGTCTGGGGCTCGTGGTGCACGCCGTGCCGCGAAGAGGCGCCGGACCTCGCTGAGGCCTACGGGAAGTTCGCGTCGAAGGGCGTCGAGTTCGTCGGGATCAACACCAGGGACGACAACGCCGCGGCCCTCGCCTACGACTCGCAGTTCGGCATCAAGTACTCCTCGCTGCAGGACCCGGACGAGACGCTGGTGCTCGCGCTCAAGCAGATCATCCCGGCCACCAGCGTGCCCTCCACGGTGATCGTGGACAGCAGCGGCAAGGTCGCGGTGCGCGCGCTCGGCGGGATCACCGAGCCGGAACTCGTCCAGGAGATCGACTACGCGATGGCCGGGAGCTGACCGTGTCGATCGGGTCCCTGATGGACAACGGCTCGCTGCTGCTCGCGATCCCTGTGGCGGTCGCGGCGGGAGCGATCTCCTTCGCCTCGCCCTGCGTGCTGCCGCTGGTGCCCGGCTACCTCTCGTACGTCACCGGGATGTCCGCGGTGGACGCGCAGGACCAGGCCAGGACCACGGCGAAGGGGCAGTCCGCGGCCGACGGGCAAGAGGGCGCGGACGCGGTCGTGGCACGGCGGCCCCGCTTCGGCGCGCGGCACCGCACGCTGCTCGGCGCGTTCCTGTTCGTGCTCGGATTCTCCACGGTCTTCGTCACCGCCGGATTCGCCTTCGGCTCCTTCGGCGAGACCCTGATCCAGCACCAGCGCGGACTCGACATAGCGTTCGGCCTGCTGATGATCGTCATGGGCTTCTTCTTCGCCGGGCTCATCCCGGACCGGTGGAGCGGCTGGATGCAGCGCGACGCTCGGGTGCACTACCGCCCCGCGATGGGCCTGCTCGGCGCGCCGCTGCTCGGCCTGGTGTTCGGCCTCGGCTGGACCCCCTGCCTCGGCCCGACCCTGACGGCGGTTCAGGAGTTGGCCTTCACCCAGGGCACGGCCGGGCGCGGCGCGCTGCTCTCCGCCTTCTACTGCCTCGGGCTCGGCCTGCCGTTCCTGATCGCGGCGGTGGCCTTCGGCTGGGCGATGCGCGCGATCGGCTGGATCAAGGGGCACTACGCGCTGGTGACCCGGCTCGGCGGCGCGATGCTCGGCCTGGTCGGTGTGGCCCTGGTGTCCGGGGTGTGGGAGCACCTGGTCACCCAGATGCAGACGTGGGTGCAGGGAACCAGCCTGCCCTTGTGAGCAGTCGCGAAGAGTCGCGGGGACGACGACGTAGACAACCAAAGGATTAGTTCAGGTGAGTGAGCAGACAGCGCAGGAGACCGCGGGAGCGGCCGGGGCCGACGACGCGGCTCCAGCCGGGCTCGAGGACGCGCGCGAGAACGACGTCCGCGAGAACTCGGCCGAGGAGCTCCTGACCGAGGACGCGGTCGAGGTCGCGCGGACCGAGCGTGCCGAGAAGCTGACCACGCAGCCGAAGGCGGACGACGCGATAGCGGTTCCCTCGCTCGGCGTCCTCGGAATGCTGCGCTGGACGTGGCGTCAGCTGACGTCGATGCGCATCGCGCTGGTGCTGCTGTTCATGCTCTCGCTGGCCGCGATCCCCGGTTCGCTGCTGCCGCAGCGCGAGATCAACCCGACCCAGGTGGTGACGTTCTATACGGACCACACCAAGTGGGCGCCGATCCTCAACGACCTGCAGCTGTTCGACGTCTTCGAGTCGGTCTGGTTCGGCGCGATCTACTGCCTGCTGTTCATCTCGCTGATCGGCTGCATCGTCCCGCGCTCCTGGGCGCACTTCAAGATGATGCGCTCGGCTCCGCCCGCCGCCCCGCGCAACCTCAAGCGGCTGCCGGTGCACGCCTCGTTCACCACCACGGCCGAGTCCGAGGAGGTGCTCAAGCTCGCGGCGAAGCGGCTGAAGAGCCGTCGGTTCAAGACCGTGCGCGGCACCGACCGCAGCGGCGGCTGGGTCTCCTCGGAGAAGGGCTACCTGCGCGAGACCGGGAACCTGGTCTTCCACCTCTCGCTGATCGGCATCCTGGTCGGCGTCGCCATGGGCCACTTCTGGGGCTTCAAGGGCGCGGTGCTGGTCACCGAGGGCTCAGGCTTCTCCGACACGGTCACCAGCTACGACAGCCTGACCCTCGGCCCCGGCGTCTCCCCGCCCGACCTGCCGAACTTCAGCCTGGTGCTCAACAAGTTCGCCGCCACCTACCAGGAGAGCGGCGACCAGTTCGCCCAGCCGCGCACCTTCGACGCCTACGTCTCCTTCAAGGCCACGCCGGCCTCCGCGGCCAAGAGCATGGACCTCGAGGTGAACTCGCCGATCACCGTCAACGGCACCAACATCTTCCTCGAGGGCCACGGCTACTCGCCGGTCGTCGAGGTCAAGGACGGCAAGGGCCGCGTGCTCTACGACGGCTCGGTCGTCTTCCTCGGCCAGGACGAGTACTTCGACTCCTCCGGCGCCATCAAGGCCCCGGCCTACACCTCCGGCGGCACCGACCTGGGCTTCCAGGGCTGGTTCCTGCCGACGGCCTACGTCACCTCCGGGGCCATGCCCGCCTCGGTCTTCCCGGCGGCGCAGAACCCGATGCTGATCCTGTCCGCGTACGCCGGAAACCTGAACATGAACGGTGGCGAGGACCAGAGCGTCTACAGCCTCGACACCACCGACATGAAGCAGCTCTCGGTCAAGACCAAGGGCGAGAGCTCGGCCGCGGGCAACGCGCTCGAGCTGAAGGTCGGTCAGACGGCCACGCTGCCGAACGGCGACGGTTCGATCACCTTCGTCGGCGTCAAGCAGTGGATACAGCTGAACATCGCGTACGACCCCGGTCAGAAGGTGGTGCTGCCCGCGGCGATCCTGGCCGTGCTCGGCCTGATCGGCTCGCTCGGCATCCGCCGTCGCCGGATCTGGGTGCGGGTCAGCGAGCAGGCGGACGGCACCCGCCTGGTCGAGGTCGCGGGCCTGGCCCGGACCGAGGGCGCCACGCCCACCACCGACGTCACCCAGACCGCGCAAGCCCTCGCCGCGGCAGTGCGGCAGCCCGAGTCCGTCCCCGATGGAGCCTCCGCGTGAGTATTAACGAGACATACGCGCACTACAGCAATCTGTTCATCGCCCTCTCGCTGGTCGTCTACGCGGTGGCGTTCTTCGCCTATTGCGCCGAGTGGGCCTTCGGCACCAGTTCGCGCTTCGGCAAGAACGTGGAAGCGGTGGGCGCCGAGAAGGCCAAGAGCGGCATGATCGGCCGGCAGGCCGCGGCCCCGGTGGTCGAGGCCGTGAACGCGACCGATGGCGGCAACGGCGTGACCGTGCTGACCCGCTCGATCGCCGAGGACGAGGAGCCGACGGTCTCCGGCGGCAACCTGCGCGCCGAGATCATGGGCCGCTTCGCCGTGATGGCCAGCTTCATCGCCTTCGCGCTGCACTTCGCCGGCGTGCTCTGCCGGGGCCTGGCCGCGCACCGCGTGCCGTGGGCGAACATGTACGAGTTCTCCTGCGCCGCCGCGCTCGCCATGAGCTTCGCCTACCTGGTGCTGCTCGGGCTGCGCAAGAAGGTGCGCTGGATGGGCCTGCCGGTCACCGCGATCGTGCTGCTGACCCTCGGCATCGCCTACACGGTGCTGTACACCGACGCCGAGGAACTCGTTCCGGCGCTGAACTCCTACTGGCTCTACATCCACGTCACCGCGGCCGTGCTGAGCACCGGCGCGTTCGGCGTGGCGACCGTGGCCACCATCCTCTACCTGCTCAAGTCGTACAACGAGGAAGGTTCGCTGCCGCGGCTGTCCAGCACGCTCAGCCGGCTGCCCTCCTCGGTCGCGCTGGACCGCACCGCGTACCGGGTGATCGCCTTCATCTTCCCGCTGTGGACGTTCGCGATCATGGCCGGCGCGATCTGGGCCGAGAAGGCCTGGGGCCGGTACTGGGGCTGGGACCCCAAGGAGACCTGGTCGTTCATCGTCTGGGTGATCTACGCCGCCTACCTGCACGCCCGGGCCACGCACGGCTGGAAGGGCAAGGCCGCCGCGTACATCGCGCTGCTCGCGTTCGCCTGCGTGCTGTTCAACTACTTCGGCGTGAACACGCTGCTGACCGGCAAGCACTCGTACGCGGGTCTGTAACAGCCTGGCTGCAGATAACGAAACGGGCAACCAACAGGTCTGTCCGCTCGTCCTTTCTCTAGACAACTCCTGACCGCCGCCCGCGAGGGCGGCGGTCGTGTTTGGAAGGACGAACAGCCGGATGAGCTACGACGACGACCACCACTACGAGCCGCGTCCCCCGCGCCGCGGCTACGGTAGCCGCCGTCCGGAGCAGCCCGGCCGCCACTCCTCCCCGCCGCCGGCCTTCCGTCAGGGAGCGGCCTCCCGCCAAGGGGTGCCGGCCGAGCCGTGGACCCCGGTCGCGCCCGCCGCGGCGCAGACCAGCGCCATGCCGGCCGCCGGGAACGTCAACGCCGACCTGGACCTCGACGAGCTGGACCCGAAGGGCCGGGCCGCGCGGACCAGCGCCAAGCGGCGCCGGCGGGCCGAGGCCGGCCGGAAGAAGAAGGCGCTCAAGTACACCGCGCTGGGCACCGCCGGCGTGGTGGCCGCGGTCGTCGGCATCGGCGCCTACGTCGTCGCGCACCTGGACGGCAACATCAAGCACACCGCGCTGCTGCCCACGGGCGTCACCCAGCAGGCCGAGAAGCCCGACAAGTTCGGCAACACCGTCATGAACGTGCTGCTGATCGGCACCGACGCGCGCGTGTCCGCGGCCGACTGCAAGCTCGGCGGCGACTGCGACTCCAGCGGCGACGGCAACTCCGACGTGCTGATGGTCATCCACCTCGCGGCCGACCGCACCAACTCCACGATCATGTCCATACCCCGGGACACCGAGACGACGATCCCGGCCTGCGGCTCGAGTTCCTCGTACTACGGCATGATCAACTCCTCGCTGGCCAACGGCGCCTCCTGCACCGTGGCCACCGTGCACCAGCTGACCGGCCTGACCATCGACCACTACGTCGAGGTGGACTTCTCCGGCGTGGTCACGATGTCCAGCGCGCTCGGCGGCGTCCCGGTCTGCGTGTCGAACAACATGTACGACAAGGACTCGGGCCTGCGGCTGAACGCCGGGACCACGACGATCGAGGGCCAGCAGGCGCTCGAGTTCGTGCGCACCCGGCACGGCTTCTACGACGGCTCGGACCTCGGCCGGGAGAAGGCCCAGCACATATTCCTGTCGAATATGATCAGGACCCTGCGCTCGCAGGCCTCGTTCACCGACATCGGCAACCTTTACACGATCGCCAACGCGGCCACCAAGTCCGTGCAGGTGGACGACGGCCTGGCCGGGGTCACCAACCTGATCAGCCTGTTCGACACGATGAACAAGGTGCCCACCAACCGGGTCACGTTCGTCACCATGCCCTGGGAACTCGACCCGAACAACACCAACCGGGTGATCTGGAACCAGTCCGAAGCCGAGGGCATGTTCGCGAACATCAAGAACGACGTGCCCTACTCCTCGACCTCGGCGACCAGTTCCGCGACCTCGCTGAAGAGCGAGGCGGACAGCGCGACCAGCGTGGCGACGGCCGAGGCTGCCGCGTACCAGGTCGAGGACGCCGCCGACTCGACGTCGAGCGTGGTCACCTCCCAGGTGCACGCGCAGGTGCTCAACGGCACCGGCACCTCCGGCCGCGCCTCGACGGTGGCGAAGGCCCTGGTGGCAGACGGCTTCAGCGAGTCGAACATCTCCACCGGCAACGCGAGCACGACCTCGACGACGATGGTCTACTACCCCTCCGACCGCGCTCAGTCGGCCGCGGCCGTGGCCGAGGCGCTGGGCATCCCGAGCTCGCGGGTGCAGGAGTCCTCGAACTACTCCGAGGTGACGGTCGTCATCGGCACGGACTGGGCCAGCGGCACGACGTACTCGTCCACGACCTCGACGTCCAGCGCGTCCCCGTCGACCACCGCGGCGGCCTCGGCCCCGTCCTCGTCCTCGGAGCTGAACGCGGCGACGACCGGCCAGTGCGTGCAGGTCGCCTCGGGGGACATCGTCAACTGAGGTGCTCTCCGCGCGCCGGATAGCATCGACGTATGGCTGCTGATCCTCGTCCCCATGTGCTGCTGAGCTTCGCCGCGTCCCTCGACGGATTCCTGGACGACGCCTCGCCGCGCCGCCTGCTGCTGTCGAACGCCGCCGACTTCGATCGCGTGGACGCGGCGCGGGCCGGCAGCGACGCGGTCCTGGTCGGCGCGGGCACGGTGCGCGCGGACAATCCGCGGCTGCTGGTGCGCTCGGCCGAGCGGCGGGCCGAACGCGAGTCCTTCGGTCTCGCGCCGAGCCCGCTGCGCGTCGTGCTCGGCGGCTCGCGCGGCATCGACTCGGGCGCCGCCGTGCTCACCGAGCCGGGTGCGGAGACAGTGGTCTACGAGGGGCGGCATGAGCTGCCGGACGTGCTCGCCGACCTGGCCGCGCGGGGCGTGCGCCGACTCATGGTCGAGGGCGGCTCGGCGATCCTGACGGAGTTTCTGGCGGCGGACCTGGCCGATGAGATCCAGCTGGCCCACGCCCCGTTCCTGATCGGGGACGCGGACGCGCCGCGGGCCTTCGGACTGCCGGAGGCCGCGAGCTTCCCGCAGTCCCCGGAGCGTCGGATGCTGCTGGCAGAATCCCGCTCCCTGGGTGACGTGCTCTACGCGCGGTACCTCGTTCGGCGCAGTACTGAATGCGCGCGCGTTGACGGTGGTTCTGACGAGGAACTGCTGCGGCTGACGATCGAGCTCTCGCGCTCCTGCCCTCCCGTGCTGCGCGCGTACTCCGTCGGCGCGATCATCGCCGCCGAGGACGGAGAGATCCTGAGCACCGGCTACTCGCGCGAGCCGCTGTACGGACTCGGCGATCCGTCCTCGAACCACGCCGAGGAAGTAGCCATCGCCAAGCTCGGCTCGGACGACCCGCGACTGCGCACCGCGACGCTCTACACCTCGCTCGAGCCCTGCTCGCCGCGCGCCTCACGACCCCTCAGCTGCACCGATCACATCCTCGCCGCCGGGATTCCGCGCGTGGTGCTGGCCTATCGCGAGCCGGCGCTGCTGGCTGTCTGCGACGGCGCCGAGCGGCTGCTGGCGGCCGGGGTCGAGGTGCTGGAGCTGCCGGAGCTCGCCCCGGCCGTCCGGGAGGTCAACCGGAAGGTGCTCGCGCAGCGCTAAGCTTTGAGGGCTCACTCTTCCGGCGCATAACAAATACGACAAACCACCCGTTCGGCCTGGTTGAACCACGTCTCAGGGGGCTACAACTCCGGAGAGAGCACGATCGTCCGATGACGTGGGGAGTGCGCCAGTGTCGATCCGCCGTTCCATGCCCTACCTCGCCGGGGGCTCCGTCCTGGCCGCCGCCGCAGTGGCCGCGACCCTCGCCACCGGCGCCTCGGCCGCACCGAGGAGCGAGGCGGTCGACGCCGCCGCGGCGCGCGGCATCTCAGCGCAGGTCGTCGCGGCGGGTGCGCAGAACGCGGTGTCCCCCCAGTTCGCGGCGGTTGAGGCGAGTGCGTCCGCGATGAGACTGGCCTTGGCCAAGGCTGCCGCTGCCGCCGCGTCAGCCGCCGCCGCAGCCGCGGCGGCCAGGAACACGGTCAGCTCGGAGACCGCCGTGCTGCGGGCCGAGGGCGTGCCCTGCGACATCTACGCCGTCGCCTGTGTGTCGTTGTCGAAGCAGGAGGCCTGGCTGCTGCGCGACGGAAGGGTCGTCTACGGCCCGGTCCGCGTCGCCACCGGCCGCGCCAGCCTGCCGACCCCGGCCGGTAACTTCCACGTCTGGTACAAGGTCGTGGACGGCTGGTCCACCACGTACGACGCCCCCATGCCCTACAGCGTGTTCTTCTACGAGGGCGACGCGTTCCACGAGGACCCGGTGACCGTCCGCTCGCACGGCTGCGTGCACCTGTCCTTGCAGAACGCCGAGTACTTCTACCGTTTCCTCGGGTATGGAGCCCTGGTCGAGGTGCGCTACTAGGCCGTAGCGGATACTTGTCGGCATGGCCTACGAAGATCTCCGCTCCTTCCTCAAAGCCCTCGAGAAGGAGGGTGAGCTGCGCCGCATTCGTGCGGAGGTCGATCCCTACCTGGAGGTCGGGGAGATCACCGACCGGGTGCAGAAGAAGCGGGAGAACGGCGAACCGGGGCCCGCCCTCCTGTTCGAGAACGTCAAGGGCTCACGGCTGCCGCTGGCCATGAACGTCTTCGGCAGCGAGCGGCGGCTGTGCATGGCGCTCGGCCTGGACAGCCTCGACGAAATCGGCGACCGGATCGGCGGACTGCTCAAGCCGGAACTGCCGCATGGCCTGTCCGGCTTCAAGGACGCGCTCGGCAAGGCGGCCCAACTGCGCACCGTGCCGCCGAAGAAGGTCAAGAACGCACCCTGCCAGGAGATCGTGCTGACCGGCGACGCCGTCGACCTCAACCTGCTTCCGGCGCTGCACACCTGGCCGCAGGACGGCGGCGCGTTCTTCAACCTGGGCCTGACGCACACGAAGCACCCGGAGACCGGCCAGCGCAACCTCGGCCTGTACCGGCTGCAGCGGCACGACGAGCGCACGGTCGGCATGCACTGGCAGATCCACAAGGACTCGACGAACCACTACGCCGTCGCCCAACGCCGCGGCGAGCGGCTGCCGGTCGCGATCGCCTTCGGCTGCCCCCCGGTGGTCAGCTACGCGGCCACCGCGCCGCTGCCCGCGGACATCGACGAGTACCTGTTCGCCGGATTCATCCAGCGTGAGCGGGTCGAACTGGTCGACTGCAAAACAGTCCCCCTCCAAGTCCCCGCCAACTGCGAGGTAGTCCTCGAAGGCTGGCTGGAACCCGGCGTGACGCTGCCGGAAGGCCCCTTCGGCGACCACACCGGCTTCTACACCCCGGTCGAGCCCTTCCCCGCGCTCACCGTCACGACGATGACCATGCGTAAGGAAGCGATGTTCCAGTCCATCGTCGTCGGCCGCCCGCCGACCGAGGACGGCCCGCTCGGCAAGGCCACCGAGCGCTTCTTCCTGCCGCTGATCAAGATGCTCATCCCGGACATCGTCGACTACGACCTGCCGGAGACCGGCGGCTTCCACAACTGCGCGATCGTCTCCGTCGACAAGCGCTTCCCCAAGCACGCGCAGAAGGTCATGCACGCGATCTGGGGCGCCGGCCTGATGTCGCTGACCAAGCTGATCGTCGTCGTGGACGCCGATTGCGACGTGCACGACTACGCCGAAGTCTCCTGGCGCGCCTTCGGCAACGTGGACTACGCCCGCGACCTGCTGCTGACCGAGGGCGCGGTGGACCACCTGGACCACGCCTCGTACCAGCAGTTCTGGGGCGGCAAGATCGGCATCGACGCGACGCGTAAGCTGCCCGAAGAGGGCTACACGCGCAATGGCGGCTGGCCGGAGATGATCGTCTCCGACCCGGCGACGGCGGCCAAGGTGGACCGGCGTTGGAAGGAGTACGGCCTGTGACGACCGTCGCGGAAGCCGCGGGCCCGATGCCCGCGCAGGGCTTGGGCGGCAAGGCGAAGGCGTTCAAGAACCTGGTGCTGCTGGAGCACTCGGTCTTCGCGCTCCCCTTCGCGTACATCGCGGCGTTGACGGCGATGTTCTCCGTCTCCAAGACCGTGCACTGGCTGCAACTGCTGCTGGTGACCATAGCCATGGTCGGCGCACGCAGCTTCGCCATGGCGGTGAACAGGATCATCGACCGCGAATTCGACGCGAGGAACCCGCGCACCGCGCAGCGCGAACTCGTCACCGGCGTGCTCTCGATGAAGACCGCGTGGATCGGCGCGATCACCGCCCTGGCGGTCTTCATGGCGGTAGCGGCGGAACTGAACTGGCTGTGCTTCTGGCTGGCCCCCGTAGCCGTCATCCCGCTCGTCATCTACCCCTACGGCAAGCGCTTCACGAACGTCCCCCACGCACTGCTCGCACTCGCCCAAGCGATCGGCCCGATCGGCGCCTGGATGGCCGTGACCGGCAAGTGGAGCTGGGACGCGGTCGTGCTGGGCCTGGCAGTAGGCATCTGGATCGGCGGCTTCGACCTGATCTTCGCCCTCCAGGACATCGAAACGGACCGCGAGCAGGGCCTAGGCTCGGTCCCCGCGAGGTGGGGGATCGCGGCAGCCCTCAACGGAGCCCGCGCCGCCCACGTCGTCACGACGGCCCTATTCATCTGGTTCGGCCTACTGACCCACGCCGGCGTCTTCTGGTGGCTAGGCATCGCCGTAGTCGTCTGCGCATTCATTTACGAGCACTCACTCCTCCACCCGAAGGACCTTTCGAGACTCAACCGCGCATTCTTCACAGTCAATGGCTTCGTCGGGATTGCACTGTTCTGCTTCGCCCTGGCGGACCTGCTGGTCCGCGGCCTGCGAGGTTGATAGCGGCGCCGATTCGGCGTCAAACGGCGCCATACTTCGACGTCTGGCGCAGGGGTGGCGAATTAGTCCAATCATCGGCGTGTCGGACCAGTGGTGATCGCTGCGCGCATACGATCACATGTGTCGGGTGACAGGAAGGGGCTCGGCGGCTTGACAGGGTGGCTGGCGGTCACTTAGTCTAAGTCTTGCTTCTCCCCACCTTCCTCCGGGAATGGTGGGGAATATTTTTTTGGCGGGGTAATGTACAACCGAGTCATCGTCTTCATCGACTACGAGAACCTTCGCTTCTCGGCGCTGGATCAGTTCCATCGTTCCGGCGCATCGCACACTGACGGCAATGTGTGGCCGATCGACCTTGCGGAGCTACTCGTCCAGAAGCGCAGCCATCCGTCAGTCCTCACACAGGTTCGCGTCTACCGCGGACGCCCGAGCCCAGTGAAGCAGCCGTCCGCATCTGTTGCGAATGCGGCGCGTGAGCTGGCGTGGTCCAGCAGTCCGCTGACGCACCTGACGCTCAGGGATGTGCGCTATCCAGCGGACTTCCCTGCCACCCGTGCGCAGGAGAAGGGCGTCGACGTCGCGCTGGCTATCGACTTCGTTCGTCTTGCCTACGAGGGCGCCTATGACGTTGGGATCATCGTGTCGCGCGATACTGACCTGCTTCCGGCACTCGAGACCGTGCGCGACCTTGGGCTCGCGAGAGTCGAGGTCGCAGCTTGGCGGAACGCGTCGCGACTCAACTTCCCTGGGTCGTTTCTTCCTTGGTGCCACAAACTCACCCGGGACGACTACGAGTCGATCCGCGACACCACCGACTATCTCAAGAACAGGCCCTGACCCGAGTTGGTCTCCGCGTCCCGCGGCGTGCACCCTGGAAGCATGAGCAGCGAGCAGCGCAGGCCGTGGGTGGTGGGGATCTCCGGGGCCTCGGGGACGCCGTACGCGGTGGCGGCGATCGGGGGGCTGCTGGATGCGGGGGAGGACGTCGACCTGGTGGTGAGCCGGGCGGCGCGGCTGACGATCCTGGATGAGACGGGGATCTCCTTCCGGGACTCGCACTGGCGCGAGGATCTCGCGGCGCTGCTGGACTGGAAGGTCTCTGATACGCGGCTGGACGCGGTGCGGTACTGGACCGCGGGGGACTTCGCCGCGGGGCCGTCGTCCGGGAGTTATCCGGCGCGGGGGATGCTGGTGATTCCCGCCACGGCCGCGGCGGTGGCCGGGATCAGCATCGGGCTGTCGAAGGACCTGCTGCAGCGTGCGGCGTCGGTCACGCTGAAGGAGCGCCGGCTGCTGGTGTTGGTGGTGCGGGAGACGCCGCTGGGCTCGAGCACGCTGGAGCAGCTTCTGGCGCTGAGCCGCGAGGGTGCGGTGATCATGCCCGCCTCGCCCGGCTTCTACGCGGGCGGGCAGAGCGTGCGGCGGCTGGTGGACTTCGTCGCGGGCAAGGCCCTGGACGCGCTCGGCGTCCCGCACTCGCTGCTGCACCGTTGGAGCGGGCAGTTGGGCGAGGCGCGGGACGCCGACTGACGGGCGGAGCCGCAAGGAGGGGAGGCCGTGTTCCCTGGAAACGGCCGGACGGCTCCGTCCATCGTCTCTGTGTGGCTGTCTGGGCGTCGGCTGGGGCCGGCTGACTTGCTTCTTCCGCAGCCGCTGTGCCGCCGCTTGCTGGTGCCGCTTACTTCTTCTTGGTTGCTACGCGCTTGGTCGCGAGGCGGACCAGACGCATCCGCGAGGCCTCGGCGCGCAGTTCGGCCTGCCGGGCCCTGGCGAGTTCCTGCGTGAACATTTTCCGCCCCCTACTGCTTGTGATCGAAGATCTTACTGTCTCTGCGCCTTTGATTCTAAGGTACTATAGCCATTCCGTCCAATTGATCACAGGTGGTGTTCGGGCCTCGGGAAGAGGGCAGTAACCTTTTCGGCGCGAGGGGGGTGGGCCCCCGCGCGAGAGTCGTCGGAAGGCGAGGAGCACTGTGGATGCGGTCGACCGCACGCTGGTAGAGGCGCTGCGCGCCAACGGGCGGGCCACCTACGCGGAGCTCGCCCGGCTCGTCGGGCTCTCCGGACCGAGCGTCACCGACCGGATCAACCGGCTCGAGCAGGCCGGGGTGATCACCGGCTACCGCGCGGCGGTGGACCCGAGCACCCTCGGGCTCGGCGTCACGGCGCTGATCGGCGTGCTGCTGTCGGACGCGGCCGACCTGGACGACGTGGCGCGGCGGCTCAAGGACGTGCCGGAGATCGAGGACTGCTGGTTCGTCGCGGGCGAGGAGTCCTTCGTGCTCAAGGTGCGCGTGGGCGATCCGGTGGGCCTGGAGAAGATCATCGGGCGGCTCGGCCGGATCCGCGGAGTGGCCCGGACCCGCACCACGATCGCGCTGTCGACGAAGTGGGAGGCGCGGCAGATCCCGATCCCGGCGGAGGATTGAGCACCTGCCTCGGCGTACGCTGGTTGGATATCGACTGCGTAGCTGAAAGAGGAGCGGGCCGTGGACGTCGGACTCAAGCGGGAACTCGAAGCCAAGGTGTTCGCAGGAGAGCGCCTGAGCCGCGAGGACGGCGAAGCCCTCTACGCCTGCGACGACCTGGCCTGGCTCGGCTCGCTCGCGCACCACGTGCGGACGAAGAAGAACGGCGACAAGGTCTTCTTCAACGTCAACCGGCACCTGAACCTGACCAACGTCTGCTCCGCCTCCTGCGCCTACTGCTCCTTCCAGCGCAAGCCGGGGGAGAAGGACGCGTACACGATGCGCATCGAGGAGGCCGTGCGCCTCGCCAAGGCCATGGAGCCGGACGGCATCACCGAGCTGCACATCGTCAACGGCCTGCACCCGACCCTGCCGTGGCGCTACTACCCGAAGTCGATCAGCGAGCTCAAGGCGGTGCTGCCGGGCGTCTCGATCAAGGCCTTCACCGCCACTGAGATCCACTGGTTCGAGAAGATCTCCGGGCTGAGCGCGGACGAGATCCTGGACGAGCTGATCGACGCCGGCCTCGAGTCGCTGACCGGCGGCGGCGCCGAGATCTTCGACTGGGAGGTCCGGCAGAAGATCGTCGACCACGACACGCACTGGGAGGACTACTCCCGCATCCACCGGCTTGCGCACAACAAGGGTCTGCGTACGCCCGTGACGATGCTCTACGGGCACATCGAGGAGCCGCGGCACCGGGTGGACCACGTGCTGCGGCTGCGTGAGCTGCAGGACGAGACCAACGGCTTCGCCGTGTTCATCCCGCTGCGCTTCCAGCACGACTTCCACGACTCCAAGGACGGCAAGCAGCGCAACCGGCTGATGACCCAGCCGATGGCCACCGGGGCCGAGGCGCTCAAGACCTTCGCCGTCTCCCGGCTGCTGCTGGACAACTTCGACCACGTCAAGTGCTTCTGGGTGATGCACGGTCTCGGCACCGCCGGGCTCTCGCTCAACTACGGCGTGGACGACCTCGACGGCTCGGTGGTCGAGTACAAGATCACCCACGACGCGGACGAGTTCGGCACGCCGGACAAGATGACCCGGGACGGCCTGCTCGGCCTGATCCGCGACGCCGGCTTCACCCCTGTCGAGCGCAACACCCGCTACGAGGTGGTGCGCGAGTTCCCCGGGCCCGATGCGGAGCGCCGCGAGTCGCCGCAGTCGATGGTCTTCGCCGAATAGGGCATAGCTATGCGTGGCCATCCGGTCACGCGATGTTCCACGTGGAACATCATGCGAAGTTCGGCAATCTTATGCGAGAATGGTTCGCATGACGCTGGAATTCGAGGTGGACCCGGAGCTGACCGAGCAGCTTCGGGCCGAGATCGTCGCCTGCTGGACCGATGTCTCCAACGCGGGCGGCGCGGTGGGCTTCCTGCCCCCGGTGACCATGGACGACGTGCAGCCGACGGCCGAGGAGCAGTTCGCCGGGGTCCTGGCCGGTCGGGACCGGCTGGTCGTCGGGCGCACGGTGGACGGCGGGCAGCCCGGCCGGCTGGCCGCGCTCGCCTTCCTGGTCGGCGGCAACCATCGGCTGCGCACGCACAGCCTGACCGTGAAGCGGGTCATGGTGCACCCCGATTTCCAGGGCTCCGGCTACGGCTACCGGCTCATGGCCGAGCTCGCCGCGGTCGCCCGGGAGTCGGGGGTCGAGCAGTTGCACCTCGACTGCCGCGGCGGCACCGGGAACGACCTGTTCTACAAGAGGTGCGGCTACCAGGAGTACGGCCGGCTGCCCAAGGGCCTCAAGCTGCCCGGTAGGACACAGGACGGCGCGGGCGCGACGCCGTACCGGGACCTCATCCTCATGGCTCTGGAGCTGTGAGGTACCGTGAATCCGTGAGTGCGAATAATGAGCCCGTGGAGGCCACCCCGCCGCGAATCCCGCACGCCACCCTGCGTTACACGACGCTGCGGCTCGCTCTGTTCCTGGTCGCCCTGGTCCTGATGTGGGGCATCGCGAAGCTGGCCGGGATGGACCTGAGCACGGACACCAACCGACTGATCCTGCTGGCCGTGGCGCTGCTGCTGTCCAGCTCGGTGTCCTTCTTCGCGCTCTCCAAGTACCGGGACGCGATGTCGGCCGGACTGGTGGCCCGCTCCCAGCGGCTCAGCAGGAAGCTTCAGGACTCGGCCTCCTTCGAGGACGAGGAAGGGGACGCGTGACCGCGCAGGGAACGGCGGACCGCAAACCGCGCGTAGGGCACATCCAGTTTCTGAACTGCCTGCCGATCTACTGGGGCCTGGTGCACTCCGGTGCACTGCTCGACCTCGAACTGGTCAAGGACAGCCCGGAGCGGCTGAGCGAGCAGCTCGTCGCGGGCAGCCTGGACATCGCGCCGATCACCTTCGTCGAGTTCCTCAAGCACAGCGAGGAGCTCGTCGTGCTGGACGGGCTCGCGGTCGGCTCCGACGGACCGGTTATGTCCTGCAACCTGGTCTCCCAGCTGCCCTTCGAGGAGCTCGACGGGCGGCGCGTCGCCCTCGGCTCGACCTCGCGCACCACCGTGCAGCTGGCCCAGCTGCTGCTGCGCGAGCGGTTCCACGTGACGCCCGAGTACTACACCTGCCCGCCGGACCTCAACATCATGATGCAGGAGGCCCCCGGCGCGGTGCTGATCGGCGACCCGGCGCTGCGGGCCGCGCTCTACGACGTGCCCCGGCTCGGCCTGCGCATGCTCGACCTCGGCGAGGCCTGGAAGGACTGGAGCGGCCTGCCCATGGTCTTCGCGGTCTGGGCCGTGCGCCGCGACTACCTCGCCGCGCACCCCGAGCTCGTCCGCGAGGTGCACCAGGGCTTCCTGCACTCCCGCGACCTCGCGCTGGCCGAGGTGGACAAGGTGGCCGCGCAGGTCGCCCGCTGGGAGGTGTTCGACGCCGCCGCGCTCGAGCGCTACTTCACCACCCTCGACTTCTCCTTCGGGCCGCGCCAACTGGCCGGGGCCCGGGAGTTCGCCCGCCAGATCGGCGGTCAGATCGCCGTCGATCCGGACGTGCGGATCGAAGTCCTCAGCGCCGACGCATAGGGTGGTTTCATCATGAGCGAGCTTGCGAGTGAATCATCGAGCACAGTGCCCGCGAGGGGGCCTGTCGAGCGCCAGCGAGGCAGGTCCTCGAGTGATGTGTTGGAGCGCGCCGCGGTCGGCGGCCGGATCAGCGAAGAAGAGGCCCTCGAGCTCTACCGGCACGCGCCGCTGCACGCACTCGGCCAGGCCGCCGACGCCGCGCGCCGGGCCAAGCTGCCCTATCTCGCGGACACGGCGACGTACATCATCGAGCGCAACATCAACTACACCAACGTCTGCGTGACGGCGTGTAAGTTCTGCGCCTTCTACGTGCCGCCCAAGTCGGCCGACGGCTGGTCGCGCGACCTCGACGAGATCTTGCGCCGCTGCGGCGAGACCGTGGAGCTCGGCGGCACCCAGATCATGTTCCAGGGCGGACACCACCCGGACTACGGCGTCGAGTACTACGAGCGGGCGTTCTCCGCGATCAAGGAGCAGTACCCGCAGCTGGTCATCCACTCGCTCGGCGCCTCTGAGATCCAGCACATGGCCAAGGTCTCCGGCGTCTCCATCGAGGAGGCCGCCACCAGGATCAAGGCCGCGGGCCTCGACTCGCTCGCCGGCGCCGGCGCCGAAATGCTGCCGGAGCGGCCGCGCACGGTCATCGCCCCGCTCAAGGAGAGCGGCGAGCGCTGGCTGGAGATCATGGAGACCGCGCACAAGCTCGGGCTCGAATCCACCTCGACGATGCTGATGGGCACCGGCGAGACCAACGCCGAGCGGATCCGCCACCTCGCCATGATCCGCGATGTGCAGGACCGCACCGGCGGCTTCCGCGCGTTCATCCCGTACACCTACCAGCCGCTCAACAACCACCTCAAGGGCCGGACGCAGACCACGACCCTGGAGTACCTGCGGCTGATCGCGGTCGCGCGGCTGTTCCTGCACAACGTCAACCACATCCAGGGCTCGTGGCTGACCACCGGCAAGGAAGCGGGCCAGCTCAGCCTGCACTACGGAGCGGACGACCTCGGCTCGGTCATGCTGGAGGAGAACGTCGTCTCCTCCGCCGGCGCCCGGCACCGCTCGAACCGCAGTGAGCTGATCCACCTGATCCGCACGGCGGGCCGCGTCCCGGCGCAGCGCAGCACGACGTACGAACTGCTCGCGGTGCACGAGAACCCGGCCGACGACCCGGTGGACGACCGCGTCCGCTCGCACATCGCCTCGACCGCGCTGACCGTCGTCGACTGAACCCTCGCCGCCGGAGAGGCCGGGGGTGTCGCAGGGGGCGCATGCCGGTCTGGCGTGCGCCGGAGCGGCTGTCGGTTCGATGCGGGCGATTCGGTAAGGTCGGGGGCATGCAGACTCTCCACAGCGCGCCGATAGTCCTGCCCGTCTCCGCGGAACCGATCGGCGACGGAGCGGTACTCGTCGACGGCGACCGGGTGCTCGCGGTAGGGACGCGGACCGCGCTGCTCGCCGAGTACCCCGGCGTTCGGGAACGGGCGTGGTCCGGCGTGCTGACGGCCGGTCTGGTCAACGCGCACGCGCATCTGCAGTACACCGATTTCGAAGAGCTCAACTCGCTCGACGAGCCGTTCCACGTGTGGATCTCCAAGCTCACCGCAAAGCGTGCCAGCTTCACTGACGCGATGTGGGGCGAGTCCACCCGGCGCGGTCTGCACATGATGCTGCGCTCCGGCATCACCTCGGTCGCCGACATCGTCACCGACCCGGCCGGGGTCCTTCCGCCGACCTCGCGCAGCGGGATCGGCGGCGTGTCCTACATCGAGATCGTTTTCGAGGACGCGCGCAGCTGGTCCGAGTCGGGTCGCGCGCGGCTGCTGGAGCGGCTCAGCTCCGGGAGCGGCGGAAGCAGGACGCTGGGAGTCTCGCCGCACACGCCCTTCACCGTCGCCAGCGCCGTCTTCCAGGACTGCGTGGCGATCGCGCGGGACAAGGGGCTGCGGCTGCATCCGCACGTCGCCGAGTCGCCCGCCGAGTCGGAGTACGTGCTGACCGGCACCGGGCCGTTCGCCGCGCAGATGACGAAGTTCGGCAAGTCGATGGAGCTGATCCGCGACGGCGGCAGCGGTCTGAGCCCCGTCGGGTACCTCGACAAGCTCGGGGTCCTCGGGCCGGACATGCACGCGGCGCACTGCGTGCACTGCGACCCGGCGGACCGCGAACTGCTGCGCTCCCGCGGCGTCTACGCGGCCCTGTGCGCCCGCTCGAACAAGATCCTGCAGTCCGGACAGCCACCGGTCGCCGACTACCTGCGCGAGGGCTCGCCCTTCGGCATCGGCACCGACTCGCTCGCCTCGACGCCGTCGCTGGACCTGCTCGAAGAGGCCGCGGCGCTGCGTGCGCTGGCCCTGAGCCAGGGCTACGACGCGGCCGACCTGGACCGCCGGATCTTCGAGGCCGTCACGCTCGGCGGCGCGGGCGCGCTGGGCCTGACCGACGTAGGCAGGCTCGAAGCCGGCTCGCGCGCCGACTTCGCGGTCTTCGCACTGCCCGGACTCGAGTCCGTCGCGCCCGAGACCGCGTACGGCGCCCTGCTCGACGCGGCGGGTGCGGGAGAGCACAAGTGCCTCGGCACCGTCCTCGGCGGGACGATCGTGCACCGGGGCTGACGGGGATGGGCCGCGGCGGGCCTGGTCATTGTGTTAGTGGGGTCGCCCCCTGGTATCCACCAACGTATAAGTGAGTGGTGCGGTTCCGCCGCCGGTGCCGCCGGTGCCGCCGGTGCCGCCGGTGCCGCCGGTGCCGCCGGTCAGGCCGTGGCGCGGTGCAGGGTGACGATGCCGCCGGTGAGGTCGCGCCAGGCGACCTTGGACCAGCCCGAGGCCTGGATCAGGGTGGCGAGGCCGCGCTGGTCGGGCCAGGCGCGGATGGACTCGGCGAGGTAGACGTATGCCTCGGGGTTGGTCGCGACCTTGTTCGCGATGGCGGGGAGGGCGCGCATCAGGTACTCGAGGTACACCGTGCGGAACGGCGCGAACTTGGGGTGGGAGAACTCGCAGATCAGCAGTCGGCCGCCGGGCTTGGTGACGCGGCGCAACTCGCGCAGGCCGGCGGTGGTGTCCGCGACGTTGCGCAGGCCGAAGGAGATCGTCACCGCGTCGAACACGCCGTCCTTGAACGGCAGCTTCATCGCGTCGCCCGCGGCGAAGTCCAGGTGCGGGTTGCGCTCCTTGCCGACCTCCAGCATGCCCAGCGAGAAGTCGCAGGCCACGACGCTCGCGCCGGCCTGCTGGAAGGGCAGCGAGGAGGTGCCGGTGCCGGCCGCGAGGTCGAGCACGCGCTCACCCGGACGGGCGTCCACGGCCTGGGCCGCGGCCCGCCGCCAGAGCCGGGCCTGGCCCAGCGACAGCAGGTCGTTCGTCAGGTCGTAGCGCTCGGCCACGCCGTCGAACATAGCTGCAACTTCGTGCGGATCCTTGGCCAACGACGCTCTGCTCATGCCTCTATCCTGACACCTACCGCAATGCGCGTGGGCAAAGGGGCTCGAAATGTTGACGCGTCGGGTGGCCGCCGTGGGCCTGGCAGGAGTGCTGGCGTTCGCCGCGGCTTGCACGGGGAGCTCGGTCGGCGCCCGGCATGCGACGTCCAGTCCGCGTCAGAGTGCTGCGTCTGGCGCTGGAGCGCAGGTCACGGCGACGGCCGCAGCGTCGGCGGGGATCGATGTCGCGGCGGAGAACGCCAAGGCGGGGACTAGCGCGTGGGTACTCGACGATGCCGCGCTTGGTGCGCAGAACGCCATCGAGGGATACACGGACCTGGCGTCGGTTGCGCCGGGGCAGTCCTTCAAGCTCTACGTCTCGACGACAGCTTCCTCGTTCGTCGCCACGGCCTACCGGATCGGGTACTACGGCGGTGCTGACGGGACGAAGGTCTGGCAGTCCGAGCAGACGCCGGGCGTCCACCAGACGGCACAGTCGTTCGTCACAGCCACTCGCACGGTCGAATGCGACTGGCAGCCCTCGTTGACCGTCGATACGGCCGGATGGGTGCCTGGGGAGTATCTGATCAAGCTCGTGTCGTCGTCTGGCGGCCAGCGTTACGTGCCGCTGGTGGTGCACTCGACCTCGACCGCCGGGAAGGTCGTGATCCTCGCCGGGATCACGACGTGGCAGGCGTACAACACCTGGGGCGGCTACTCGCTCTACCAAGGTCCGAACGGTGCCTATGACACGCGTGCATACGCAGTCTCCTTCGACCGGCCGTATATCGATCCGGACGAGCCCGAGGGCGATGGGCTTTTCTTCCCCTTCGACCAGGCACTCGTCTCCTTCGTCGAGCAGCACGATCTGCCGGTCGCCTACGAGACCGACCTCGAGCTCGAGACCAGTCCGCAACTGTTCGACGGTGCGCGGGCGATCGTCTCGGACGGGCATGACGAGTACTACTCCGCGAACATGCGTGCCACGTTGCAGAACGCGCGGGACAAGCAGGGCACCAACCTCGCGTTTCTCGGCGCGAACGCGATCTTCCGGCACATCAGATGGGGTTCGACGCAGCTCGGGCCCAGCCGATTGGTGATCTGCTACAAGGATTATTCGATCGATCCGCTCTACCCCTCCGACCCCGCGGACACCACCCAGGACTGGCGCTACGCCCCTGACCCGCGGCCGGAGAACGCGTTGACGGGTTCGCTCTACCAGTGCAATCCGGTCAACGCGGCGTACGTCGTGTACGACCCCGACAACTGGATCTTCGCGGGCACGGGCGTGACGCAGGGCACCTCGTTCCCCGGACTCGTCGGCCCCGAATACGACCGGGTCGTGGACATCGCGACTACGCCGCATCCGATCGAGGTGCTCAGCCATTCGCCGCTGAACTGCAGCGGAAGTGCGAGCGCGCAGGAATCCTCGTACTACACGGCGGCCTCGGGCGCGGGGGTGTTCGACGCGGCGACGATGCGCTGGGAGTGCGCGCTCGGCTCCGAGTGCTCGACCCGTTTCGGCACGGCCGCGCGGGCTTTCGTCCGCAAGGCGACGCTGAACCTGCTGACGGCGTTCGCACAGGGCCCGGTCGGCAAGGCGCATCCGGCTGTGGACAACACGGCCGCCGACAACGTGCCGACGGGGGAGGGGCTCGGCATCGACTAGCGGCGCGATGAGCGACCATCCGGTCGCGTCGTCGACGACCGACGGGTTGAAGTGCGGGCGAGCGAAGAGCCGACAATCGGTCCGGATAGACTTCCGATGTGCAGAGTTTGAGCGAGAACCAGGCCGATGTCATCGTCGTCGGCGCCGGGCCGGCCGGGTCGACCACGGCCTACCACCTGGCGCAGGCCGGCCTCGACGTCCTGCTGCTGGAGAAGACCGCGTTCCCGCGCGAGAAGATCTGCGGCGACGGGCTCACCCCGCGCGCCGTCACCCAGCTCGTCCGGATGGGCGTCGACACCTCCACGGACGCGGGCTGGCTGCACAATCGGGGCCTGCGCATCCTGGCCGGCGGGGTCCAGCTCGAGCTCGACTGGCCCGAACTGGCCGCGCACCCGAACTTCGGCCTCGTCCGGCCCCGCGCCGACTTCGACGACGTGCTCGCCCGGCAGGCCAAGCAGGCCGGCGCGCGGCTGCTGGAGAGCTGCAACGTCACCGGGCCGATCCTGGACCCGCGCACGTCCCGCATCGTCGGGGTCACCGCGAAGCTCGGCGGCGAGCGCGCGGACCCGGTGGAGACCGAGTTCCGCGCCCCGCTGGTGGTCGCGGCGGACGGTAACTCGACCCGGCTCTCGATCGCGATGGGGCTGCACAAGCGCGAGGACCGGCCGATGGGCGTGGCCTACCGCGCGTACTACAAGAACCCGCGGCACACCGACGACTACCTCGAGTCCTGGCTGGAACTCAGCGACGCGAAGCACCCGGACCGCCTGCTGCCGGGCTACGGCTGGATCTTCGGGATGGGCGACGGCACCTCGAACATCGGCCTCGGCATCCTGGACACCTCCAAGGCCTTCGGCAAGGTGGACTACCGGGACATGATGCAGCGCTGGCTGGCCACCACCCCGCCGGAGTGGGAGCTGACCGAGGAGAACCGCACCAACCCGATCCGCGGCGCCGCGCTGCCGATGGGCTTCAACCGCAAGCCGCACTACACGCGCGGGCTGCTGCTGGTGGGCGACGCGGGCGGCATGGTCAACCCGTTCAACGGCGAGGGCATCGCGTACGCCATGGAGTCCGGCGAGCTGGCCGCGCGGGTGATCGCCCAGGCCAACGCGCGCACCGGCACCTACGCCCGGGAGCTGGCGCTCGGCGACTACCCGCGGATTCTGGCCGAGACCTACGGCGGTTACTACACGCTGGGCCGGCTGTTCGTGAAGATGATAGGGAACCCGAAGGTGATGCAGCTGGCCACGCAGCGCGGCCTGTCGCACCCGATGCTGATGAAGTTCTTGCTGAAGCTGATGGCGAACCTGACCGACCCGCGCGGCGGGGACGCGATGGACCGGATCATCAACGGCCTCGCGAAGGTGACGCCCCGGGCGTAACCGGACAGTGCGGACGCGACCGCGCGCAGGCCTCGAGGTCCCTTCGCCCCGCCCGGGGTGGAGGGACCTTTTCGTCGTTCCGGGGGCGACGGAGATCGGCTTCTACATGAGGTAGAGGTCCAAAGTCAAAGCTATCTCACTGATTGGATCACCTGTCAGCGGGTCACCCGACCGATTGTGACAGCACTCACAAGGGTAGATCGTAACGAAATATCCGTTCCGTGATCGACGATCAATTCGGATCTATCCGATTACTGCTGACCTGGGCGTGACGCAGATCACGGAGCGCGATGCGGCCAGTGAGGACTACGTTACGGATCAGCAAGGGGTCGCATCCCCGCGCCGTGGCGGACATCACATCTGACGCGGCGTAGGATGTCGGCTGGCAAAGGCGGGTTCGCGCAAAACAGCACAGCCTTGGGCGAGTGGAGCGTGACGCGGCGGCACCTACCGCGTCGGGCTTGTGAATTCCTTCACGAGTAGATGGAGGTGACGGCGCGGATGGACACATACGTCCCAGTGCTCATCCTGGGCCTGATCGCGGGCGGGTTCGCGGTCTTCTCGGTCGTCATGGGATCGATGACCGGGCCCAAGCGGTACAACCGGGCCAAATACGACAGCTACGAGTGCGGTATCGAGCCGACGCCGCAGCCGGCCGGCGGCGGCCGCTTCCCCGTCAAGTACTACCTGACGGCGATGCTCTTCATCGTCTTCGACATCGAGATCGTCTTCCTTTACCCGTGGGCCGTGGCGTTCAACTCGCTCGGCTGGTTCGGCCTCGCGGAGATGTTCCTGTTCATCCTTTCCGTCTTCGTCGCCTACGCCTACGTCTGGCGCCGCGGCGGACTCGAGTGGGACTAGGAGGCGAGAGATGGGCATCGAGGAGAAGGTTCCGAGCGGCTTCATGCTCAGCACCGTCGAGGGGCTGGCCGGCTATATGCGCAAGGGCTCGCTGTGGCCCGCGACCTTCGGCCTGGCCTGCTGCGCCATCGAGATGATGGCCACCGGGGCCGGCCGCTACGACCTGGCCCGCTTCGGCATGGAGGTCTTCCGCGCCTCGCCCCGGCAGGCCGACCTGATGATCGTGGCCGGGCGGGTGAGCCAGAAGATGGCGCCGGTGCTGCGGCAGATCTACGACCAGATGCCGAACCCCAAGTGGGTGCTCTCGATGGGGGTCTGCGCCTCGTCCGGCGGCATGTTCAACAACTACGCGATCGTGCAGGGGGTGGACCACGTCGTGCCGGTCGACATCTACCTGCCCGGCTGCCCGCCCCGGCCGGAGATGCTGATGGACGCGATCATCAAGCTGCACGAGGAGATCCGGCGGATGCCCCTCGGCGTGGACCGCGAGCAGGCGGCGCGGGCGGCGGAAGAGGCGGCGCTCAAGGCGATCCCGACGATCGAGATGAAGGGGCTGCTGCCATGAGCGCCTCCGGCGCTGAGAATCACCCCACCGAACTGCCGCAGCCTTTGGCGCAGCAGGCCGCCGAGGTGGTGGCGGTGCGTCGCGGCATGTTCGGCGGCAACGGGACGAGCGGGGACACCTCGGGTTACGGCCGCCTCGTGCGGACGATCGAGTTCTCCGGCCAGTCGCCGCGTCCGTACGGCGGGTATTTCGACGAGGTGGAGAACGAACTCTTCGGCGCGCTCGATGAGCAGGGCCTCGCCCCCGAGCGCGCCATCGAGAAGGTCGTGGTGTTCCGCGACCAGCTCACCTTCCACGTACGCCGCGAGTATCTCGTGCAGGTGGCCAGGACGCTACGGGACGACCCGGCGCTGCGGTTTGAACTGTGCCTAGGTGTGAGCGGGGTGCATTTCCCTGACGCGGAGCGTCCATTGCAGATCCTGGTGCCGCTGCTGTCGATCACGCACAACCGCCGGGTGCACGTCGTCACGAGCTGCCCGGATACCGATCCGCACATGCCCTCGCTGACGCCGGTGTATCCGGCCACGGACTGGCACGAGCGGGAGACCTGGGACATGTTCGGGATCGTCTTCGACGGCCACCCGGCGCTGACCAGGATCCTGATGCCGGACGACTGGCCCGGCCACCCGCAGCGCAAGGACTACCCGCTCGGCGGCATCCCCGTCGAGTTCAAAGGCGCGCAGATCCCGGCACCGGATCAGCGGAGGAGCTACCGATGAGCGTCGATACGACACAGGCGGTGGACGACGACATGGGCAGTGCGCAGGATCCTTATGCGGCGGCCGGGAGCGTGGGCTCCGAGGAGGGCGCCGAGACGGTCTACACGTTGTCCGGCGGCGACTGGGACGAGATCGCCCGAGAGCTGGCCGGGGCACAGGAAGGCGAGACGCCCGAGGAGCGGATCGTCGTCAACATGGGGCCGCAGCATCCGTCCACGCACGGGGTGCTGCGGCTCGTCGTCGAGACCGAGGGCGAGACCGTCACCGAGGTCCGCTGCGGGATCGGCTTCCTGCACACCGGGATCGAGAAGAGCCTCGAGTACCGCAACTGGACCCAAGGCGTCACCTTCGTCACTCGGATGGATTACACGACCCCGCTCTTCCAGGAGGTCGCGTACTGCCTCGCGGTGGAGAAGCTGCTCGACGTCGAGGACCAGATCCCGGAGCGGGCGAGCGTCATCAGGGTCATGTTGATGGAGCTCAACCGGATCGCCTCGCACATGGTGTGCATCGCCACCGGCGGCATGGAGATGGGCGCGCTCAGCGCGATGATCTTCGGCTTCCGCGAGCGCGAGCTGGTGCTGGACATCTTCGAGATGATCACCGGCCTGCGGATGAACCACGCGTTCGTCCGGCCCGGCGGCATCGCCCAGGACCTGCCGCCCGGCGCGGTGGACAAGATCCGCGAGTTCCTGGCGCTGATGCCGACGCGGATGAAGGACATCGAGGCGCTGTGCAACGAGAACCCGATCTTCAAGGGGCGCACCGAGGGCGTCGGGTATCTCGACCTGACCGGCTGCATGGCGCTCGGCATCACCGGGCCCCCGTTGCGGGCTACCGGACTGCCGCACGACCTTCGTAAGACGCAGCCGTACTGCGGCTACGAGAATTACGAGTTCGACGTCGTCACCTGGGACACCAGCGACTGCTATGCCCGCTACCGGATCCGGATGGACGAGATCCGCGAGTCGCTCAAGATCATCGAGCAGGCTCTGGACAAGCTCAAGCCGGGCCCGGTGATGATCGAGGACAAGAAGATCGCCTGGCCCGCGCAGCTCGCCCTCGGCGGCGACGGCATGGGCAACTCGCTCGACCACATCCGGCACATCATGGGCGAGTCGATGGAGGCGCTGATCCACCACTTCAAGCTGGTGACCGAGGGCTTCCACGTTCCGCCGGGCCAGGTCTACGTGGGGATCGAGTCGCCGAAGGGCGAGCTCGGCTGCCATGCGGTCTCGGACGGGGGGACGCGTCCGTACCGGGTGCACTTCCGCGATCCGTCGTTCAACAACCTGCAGGCCGTCTCCGTGATGTCCGAGGGCGGCATGATCGCCGACCTCATTGTGGCTGTGGCTTCTCTCGACCCGGTGATGGGTGGTGTCGACCGTTGAGCAGCACTGAGATCGGAATGCCCGTCGTTCCGGCCAAAGGTTATCCACAGGATGTGAAGGACCGGCTCGATGCGGATGCCGACGCGGTGATCGCGCGGTACCCGGTCAAGCGCTCGGCCCTGCTCCCACTGCTTCATCTGGTGCAGGCCGAGGAGGGCTTCGTATCGGGCGACGGCATCAAGTACTGCGCCGAGAAAGCTGGACTGACTACGGCCGAGGTCAGTGGCGTCGTCACGTTCTATTCGATGTACAAGCGGCAGCAGGTCGGCGACTACCACGTGGGCGTGTGCACCAACACGCTCTGCGCGGTGCTGGGCGGCGACGAGATCTTTGCCGCGCTGCGCGAACACCTCGGTGTAGGCAACGACGAACGCACTCCCGAGAGCCCTGAGGGCCGGAGCCTGACGCTCGAACACATCGAGTGCAACGCGGCCTGCGACTTCGCGCCGATGATGACGGTGAACTGGGAGTTCTTCGACAACATGACCCCGGCGAAGGCCAAGCAGCTGGTCGACGACCTGCTCGCGGGCCGTCCGGTCGTGGCCAGCCGGGGTCCGGCGCCCTGCTCCTTCCGCGAGACCGAACGCATCCTCGCCGGGTTCGAGGACCGGCGCGAGGACGCGGTCCACGCCGGGTCCGTCGCGCCGGAATCCGTGGCCGGGCTGCTCGCCGCGAAGCGTGCGACCGAAGACAACAGCATCGCGCAGCAGCGGGGTGAATACGCATGACGCTCAAGCTGGCCCCGGTCCTCTCCCGCGCCTGGGATGAGCAGGACTCCTACACCATCGACGGCTACCGGCGGCACGACGGCTACGTCGCCCTCCGCAAGGCCCTGACCTCGATGTCGCAGGACGCGGTGATCGCCGAGGTCAAGGACTCCGGGCTGCGCGGACGCGGCGGCGGCGGCTTCTCGACCGGGATGAAGTGGTCCTTCATTCCGCAGGGCGACGGCAAGCCGCACTACCTCGTCGTCAACGCGGACGAGTCCGAGCCGGGCACCTGCAAGGACATCCCGACCATGCTCGCGAACCCGCACGAACTGGTCGAGGGCATCGTCATCGCCGCCTACGCGATCCGCTGCAACGAGGCCTTCATTTACGTGCGCGGCGAGGTCACGCACGTGGTCCGGCGCCTGCTGGCCGCCGTGCGCGAGGCGTACGCGGCCGGGTTCCTCGGCAAGGACATCCTCGGCACCGGATTCGACCTCGAACTCGTCGTGCACGTCGGCGCGGGCGCGTACATCTGCGGCGAGGAGACGGCGCTGCTCGACTCGCTCGAAGGCCGCCGCGGCCAGCCGCGCAACCGGCCGCCCTTCCCCGCGGTCGAGGGCCTCTACGCCAGCCCGACCTGCGTCAACAACGTCGAGTCCATCGCCTCGGTGCCCTCGATCATCCGCAACGGCAAGGACTGGTTCCGCACCTTCGGCAGCGAGAAGAGCGCCGGCTTCGGGTTCTTCTCCCTCTCCGGCCACGTGACCAGGCCCGGCCAGTACGAGGCCGGTCTCGGGGTGACGCTGCGCGAACTGCTCGACCTGGCAAGCGGCATCCGGCACGGCCACCGGCTGAAGTTCTGGACCCCCGGCGGATCCTCCACGCCGCTGTTCACCGAAGAGCACCTCGACGTGCCGCTCGACTTCGAGAACGTCGCGGCGGCCGGGTCCATCCTCGGCACTCGCGCGCTCCAGGTCTTCGACGAGACCACCTGCGTGGTGCGTGCCGCGCTGCGCTGGACCGAGTTCTACGCGCACGAGTCCTGCGGCAAGTGCACGCCCTGCCGCGAGGGAACCTACTGGCTGGTCCAGGCCTATAAGAGGCTTGAGGCAGGGCAGGGCGACGAGGCTGAGCTCGAGAAGCTGCTCGACATCTGCGACAACATCAACGGCCGCGCCTTCTGCGCGCTCGGCGACGGAGCGGTCGCGCCGATCGTCTCCTCCATCAAGTACTTCCGCGACGAGTACCTCGAGCACCTGCGCCAAGGGGGCTGTCCCTTCGACCCGGCCCGCACCACGGTTTGGGCTCCGGCCCTGACGGGAGCGCTCTGACATGACCGTTACCACCACAAGCGCTTCAGAAACCGCGGAAGTTCCACCGGGCCACGTCAAGCTCACCGTGGACGGCGTCGAGGTCGTCGCCAAGAAGGGCGAGCTGATCATCCGGGTCGCCGAGCGGCTCGGTTTCGCCATCCCGCGCTTCTGCGACCACCCGCTGCTCGACCCGGTCGGCGCCTGCCGGCAGTGCCTGGTCGAGGTCGAGGGGCAGCGCAAGCCGCTCGCCTCCTGCACCACGACCGTCACCGATGGCATGGTCGTCAAAACGCAGCGCACGTCCGCGGTCGCCGACAAGGCACAGCGCGGCGTGATGGAGCTGCTGCTGATCAATCACCCGCTGGACTGCCCGGTCTGCGACAAGGGCGGCGAGTGCCCGCTGCAGAACCAGGCCCTGAGCAACGGACGCGGCGAGACGCGCTTCGAGGGAATGAAGCGCACCTTCGCCAAGCCGATCAACCTCTCCGCGCAGGTGCTGCTCGACCGCGAACGCTGCGTCAGCTGCGCGCGCTGCACCCGCTTCTCCGAGCAGATCGCCGGAGACCCTTTCATCGAGCTGATCGAGCGCGGCGCGCAGCAGCAGGTCGGCATCTCGGTCGCCGGGGATCAGGACCTCGAGTCCTACTTCTCCGGCAACACCATTCAGATCTGCCCGGTCGGCGCGCTCACCAGCGCGGCCTACCGTTTCCGCTCCCGGCCCTTCGACCTGGTCTCCTCGCCGAGCGCCTGCGAGCACTGCGCCTCCGGCTGCGCGCTGCGCACCGACAACCGGCGCGGCAAGGTGCTGCGACGGCTGGCGGGGGACGACCCGCTGGTCAACGAGGAGTGGAACTGCGACAAGGGCCGCTGGGCCTTCCAGTACGCGACCCAAGCCGATCGGATTACTACGCCTCTGCTGCGCAGCAAAACCGGCGAGCTCGCCCCGGCCTCCTGGCCCGAGGCGCTGCGTGTCGCGGCCGAGGGGCTGCGAGCGGGCCGACGCCAGGCGGGTGTGCTCGTCGGCGGACGCGCGACGCTCGAGGACGCCTACGCCTACGCCAAGTTCGCCCGGCTCGCGCTCGACACCAACGACATCGACTTCCGCGCGAGGCCGCATGGCCGCGAGGAGCTGGAGTTCCTGGCCGCGCACGTGGCCGGACGTGGCCCCGACTCCGGAGCCGTCACCTACGCGGACCTCGACAAGGCACCCGCCGTGCTGCTCGTCGGGTTCGAGCCCGAAGACGAGTCGCCGATCGTGTTCCTGCGCCTGCGAAAGGCGGCGCGGGTGAACAAGACGCAGGTCGTCGCCATAGCGCCGCTGGCCACGCGCGGGCTGCGCAAGTGCGGCGGCACGCTGCTGAAGGCGGCCCCGCACACCGAGCCCGAGTTCCTGCGCGCACTCGCCGACGGCACCTTCGAAGCAGGGCTCGACCACGCCGGTCTCGACGTCGCGAGGCAACTGCGCGAGGTCGGCGCGGTCATCCTCGTCGGCGAGCGGCTGGCCGGCGTTCCGGGTGCGCTCAGCGCGGCGCTTCGACTGGCCAAGGCCACCGGAGCGCGGCTCGCGTGGATCCCCCGACGCGCGGGTGAGCGCGGCGCGGTCGAGGCCGGCGCGGTGGCGAACCTGCTGCCCGGCGGCCGTCCGATCGGCGACCCGATGGCCCGCGGCCAGGTCGCGACGGCCTGGGGAGTCAGGGCACTGCCGACGCTGGAGGGCAGGGACGGGGACGCGATCCTCACCGCGGCCCGAGCCGGCGAAATCAGTGCCCTGCTGGTCGGCGGCGTGGACCCGGCCGACCTGCCCGACCCGATCGGCGCGCTCGACGCACTCAAGGCGGCCGGGTTCCTGGTGTCGCTGGAACTGCGCCGCAGCGCGGTGACGGAGCTGGCCGACGTGGTCTTCCCGGTCGCGGCGGTCGCGGAGAAGGACGGCACCTTCCTGGACTGGGAGGGCAGGGCGCGCGGCTTCTCAGCGGCTCTGAACGCCGAGATCACCCAGAAGCAGGGCGGACAGGTCTCCGACCTGCGCGTGCTCGACCGGCTCGCCGACGCGATGGACGTGCACCTTGGGCTCCCTTCGGTCGCCGATGCGCGGCGGGAGTTGGGCGCTCTCGGCTCCTGGGATGGTCCCCGGGCGCTTCCTCCCCGCGCCGAGATGCTGCAACTGCCCGCACCCGGGGCCGGTCAAGCTGTGCTTGCTACATGGCATCAGCTGCTTGATGACGGACGGCTGCAGGACGGCGAGAAGCACCTGGCCGCGACCGCACGTCGACCGGTCGCCCGGCTGTCGGCGGCCACAGCGCAGGAGATCGGCGTCGCGGCGGGCGAGATCGTGGGCGTCAGTACCGACGCCGGATCGATCCTGCTGCCGCTGGAGATCGCCGACCTGCCGGACCGGGTGGTCTGGCTGCCGGCCAACTCGCCCGGCTCGCACGTGCGCGGCACACTCAGCGCCGATACCGGCTCGATCGTCCGATTGGGCTCCGCCCACGCCTCCGGCGAATTCGCCGAAGGCGCAGTGGTCCGGAGCGAAGCGGAGGAGCACTCATGAACATGGACCACTGGGTCATCAACGGCTTCGACACCCACATCCCGTGGTGGTTCCTGCTCGCGTTGATCAAGGGCGTCGCGGCCTTCGCGATCATGGTCGTGCTGACCCTGTTCAACATCTGGTTCGAGCGCCGCGTCGTGTCCTGGATGCAGATGCGGATCGGGCCCAACCGGGTCGGCCCGCAGGGGCTGCTTCAGTCGCTGGCCGACGGCGTGAAGCTGGCGCTCAAGGAAGACATCGTCCCGGACAACGCGGACAAGCCGATCTTCTGGGCCGCGCCCGTCCTCTCCGTGGTCCCGGCCTTCCTCGCCTTCGCGGTCATCCCCTGGGGTCCGTCGGTCTCGATCTTCGGACACCGCACCACGCTGCAGCTCGTCGATCTGCCGATCGGCGTGCTCTACATCCTGGCCGTCTCCTCGGTCGGCATCTACGGGATCGTGCTCGCCGGCTGGAGTTCGGGCTCGACGTATCCGCTGCTCGGCGGCATCCGCTCGTCCGCGCAGATGATCTCCTACGAGATCGCGATGGGCCTGAGCTTCGCGGGCGTCTTCCTCTACGCGGGCACGATGTCCACGGCCGGGATCGTCGCGGCCCAGCAGCAGACCTGGTACATCCTGCCGCTCTGCATCTCAGGCTTCATCTACATCATCGCGATGGTCGGCGAGACCAACCGGGCCCCCTTCGACCTGCCCGAGGCCGAGGGCGAGCTGGTCGGCGGCTTCCACACCGAGTACAGCTCGCTGAAGTTCGCGCTGTTCTTCCTCGCCGAGTACATCAACCTGGTCACCGTCTCCTGCCTGGCGATCACGCTGTTCTTCGGCGGCTGGCGGGCGCCCTGGCCGATCTCCGTGTGGTCGGGCGCGAACGCGGGCTGGTACCCGATGCTCTGGTTCCTCATCAAACTGATGATCTTCGTGTTCATCTTCATCTGGCTGCGCGGCACGCTGCCCCGGCTGCGCTACGACCAGTTCATGAAGCTGGGCTGGAAGGTGCTGATCCCGGTCTCCCTGGTCTGGCTGCTGGTGGTCGCGGTGATCCGCCAGCTCAAGAACGCGGGGGACATGACCGAGGCGCACCTGATCCCGATCTGCCTCGCGGCCGGCGCGCTGTTCATCATCGTGCTCGTCCTGCTCGAGGTGCGCGAGCGCAACCAGCTCAGCCGGGCGAGCCGCTTGCGGGAGGTCGACGAGCTCGACCGCGAGCAGGACGCCGACGGCCTCGGCGGCGGCTTCCCGGTACCCCCGATGCCCGGCCAGCTCAGGCCGGTCATCGCCAGCAGACCGCAGCGACAGCCGAGCCTCGCGCTCGCCGCCAACGGACACACCCCGACAGAGGAGGCCTCTGATGGCCAGCGATAAGAAGGTCGGCGAGGGCGGCAAGCCGGGCCCGCTCGCCTCGGTCGCCGGCTTCGGCGTCACCTTCGGGACGATGTTCAAGAAGCCGAACACCGAGCAGTACCCGGAGGAGAAGGTCCCCACCCAGCTGCGCTTCCACGGCCGGCACCAGCTCAACCGGCACCCGGACGGCCTGGAGAAGTGCATCGGCTGCGAGCTGTGCGCCTGGGCCTGCCCGGCGGACGCGATCTACGTCGAGGGCGCGGACAACACCGAGGAGGAGCGCTTCTCCCCGGGAGAGCGGTACGGGCGCGTCTATCAGATCAACTACCTGCGCTGCATCCTGTGCGGCCTGTGCATCGAGGCCTGCCCGACCCGCGCGTTGACCATGACGAACGAGTACGAGCTCGCCGACACCAGCCGCGAATCGCTGATCTACACCAAGGACCGGCTGCTCGCGCCGCTGACCGAGGGCATGGTCCCCGCGCCGCACCGGATGGCGCTGGACGACGCGGGCCACGAAGTGACCGAGAAGGAGTACTACCGCGGCGAGGTCCCGCGTGCGGACGACGACCTACTCAAGTCGCTGCTCGCGGTCGCCAAGGCCATTGACGAGTCGGAGGTGAGCTCGTAATGGGCAACACCGGCCATGGCGAGACCTTCCTCTTCCGGATTAGTTGTATCGGTTCGGCCGTCTTCGTCAGCTGGAACGAGAGCGGGGTGGCGTCCTGATGGGCAACACCGGCCATGGCGAGACCTTCCTCTTCTGGATCGGCTCGGCCGTCTCCGTGCTCGGCGCGCTCGGGCTGATCTTCTCCAAGAAGATCGTGCACGCCGCGCTGTGCCTGTGCACCGTGATGCTCTGCCTGGCCTTCTTCTACATGGCCCAGGGCGCGGTCTTCCTCGGCGTCGTCCAGATCGTCGTCTACACCGGCGCCGTGATGATGCTCTTCCTGTTCGTGCTGATGCTGATCGGCATCGAGTCGCAGGACTCGCTGACCGAGACGATCCGCGGCCAGCGCTGGCTCGCCGTGCCCCTGGTGCTCGTCTTCGGGGCCGTGATGATCGGCGTCTACGCGCACGCGAACCTGCCCGCGTTCATCGGCACCGACGCGGCGAACGCGAAGGGCGGCGGCAACGTCCCGGCCCTCGCCGAACTGCTCTTCTCCCGCTACTACTGGGCCTTCGAGGTCTCCTCGGCCGTCCTGATCACGTCCGCGGTCGGCGCGATGGTGCTCACCCACAAGGAACGCACGGTGGCGCGCAAGTCGCAGCGGGAGCTGTCGATCGAGCGCTTCGAGCGTTGGGGCAAGGGCGAGAAGATCCAGGTCACCGGCCTGCCGAACCCGGGCGTCTACGCGCAGCACAACGCGGTGGACACCCCGGCGCTGCTGCCCGACGGCACACCGAGCGAGGTCAGCGTCAACGCCACGCTGCGCGGCCGGGACACGGTCCGCGGCTTCCGGCCGCTGCCGCTGCCCAGCAGCAAGCGCGGCGGCTCCAACGGCTCCATCGAACCGGCGGCGAACGAGGAGGTGTCGCAGTGAACCCGGACAACTACCTCTACCTGTCCGCGATCCTTTTCACCCTCGGCGCGCTCGGCGTGCTGATCCGGCGCAACGCCATCGTCGTGTTCATGTGCATCGAGCTGATGCTGAACGCCGCGAACCTGTCCTTCGTCACCTTCAGCCGGATGCACGGCGCGCTCGACGGCCAGGTCATCGCCTTCTTCACGATGGTCGTCGCGGCGGCCGAGGTCGTCGTGGGCCTGGCGATCATCATCACGGTCTTCCGCACCCGCCGCTCGGCCTCGGTCGACGACGCCAACCTGCTCAAGTATTGAACGCTTCGCGTTGGAAAGGCGTTGTCGATGCCACCGTCCTATGCCCCGGTCGCGGCGACCGGCACCCTCACCCTGACCGCGTGGGTGATCGCGCTCCCCCTGCTGGGGGCCGCGATCCTGCTCGTCGGCGGCCGACGCACCAACCGGTTCGGGCACCTGATCGGGTGCGCGGCCGCGCTGGCGTCCTTCGTCCTCGGCGCGATCCTCTTCTTCGCGCTGCTGGCCAAGCCCGGCGGTCAGCGCTCCTTCGACCAGCACGTCTATACCTGGGTCCCGGTGCCCGGCTTCAGCGCCGACGCCGGCTTCCACCTCGACCAGCTCTCGATCATCTTCGTGCTGCTGATCACGGGCGTGGGCTCGCTGATCCACATCTACTCGGTCGGCTACATGGAGCACGACGAGGCGCGGCGGAAGTTCTTCGGCTACCTGAACCTCTTCCTCGCCGCGATGCTCATCCTCGTCCTCGCCGACAACTACCTGCTGCTCTACGCGGGCTGGGAGGGCGTGGGCCTCGCCTCGTACCTGCTGATCGGCTTCTGGCAGCACAAGCCCTCGGCGGCGGTCGCGGCGAAGAAGGCGTTCATCGTCAACCGGGTCGGCGACGTCGGACTCTCGATCGCGGTCATGCTGATGTATAGCACCTTCGGTGGATTCGGCTTCGCCCAGGTATTCGCGGAGGTGCCGGCTGCAAGTCACCGCACTGTCACCGCGATGGGCCTGCTGCTGCTGCTCGGCGCCTGCGGTAAGTCGGCGCAGTTCCCGCTGCAAAGCTGGCTCGGAGACGCGATGGAAGGTCCTACACCGGTCAGTGCCCTGATCCACGCGGCGACGATGGTGACCGCGGGCGTGTACTTGATCGTGCGGTCGAACGCGATCTTCGACGCGTCCCCCAACGCAAGGCTCTTGGTTTGTATCGTAGGAGCGGTCACGCTCCTACTAGGAGCGATCGTCGGTTGCGCGAAGGACGACATCAAGAAGGCGCTGGCCGGTTCGACGATGTCGCAGATCGGCTACATGATCCTGGCCGCCGGGCTCGGCCCGATCGGCTACGTCTTCGCCATCATGCACCTGGTGACGCACGGCTTCTTCAAGGCCGGGCTCTTCCTCGGCGCCGGGTCGGTCATGCACGGCATGAACGACGACGTGAACATGCGGCATTACGGCGCGCTGCGCAAGTACATGCCGTGGACCTTCGCGACCTTCGGCCTCGGCTATCTCGCGATCATCGGCTGCCCGCCGTTCTCCGGCTACTGGTCCAAGGACAAGATCATCGAGGCTGCGTTCGCCGAGGGAGGCACGTCCGGCTGGATCTTCGGCTGCGTCGCCCTGCTCGGCGCGCTGATCACCGCGTTCTACATGACGCGCGTGATGCTGATGACCTTCTTCGGCCAGAAGCGTTGGGTCGCGGACGGCGGTGAATCATTGAGCGGCTCCGCCGCAGGTGGCCACGAACCGCACCCGCACGAGTCTCCGTGGGTCATGGTGATCCCGATGGTCGTGCTGGCCGTCGGATCCGTCGCCGCGGGCTTCCTGTTCTCGTTCCACAGCGCGTTCCTCAACTGGCTCGAGCCGGTCACCGGCCACAGCGACGGGCACTCGCCGATCAACAGCGCCGTGCTTCAGGTGATCACGCTGCTCGTGGTCGTCGTCGGCGTCGGCTACGCGTACCTGGGCTACGGCATCCAGCAGGCTCCGGCGCAGGCCCCGCTCGGCTCGTTCGCCACCCGCGCGGCGCGGCGCGACCTGTACGGAGACGCGTTCAACGAACTCGTCTTCATGCATGGCGGCCAGCTCCTGACCCGGGTGCTCGTGTACTTCGACAGCAAGGGCGTGGACGGCGTGGTCAACGGACTCGCGGCCGGACTCGGCGGAAGCTCGGGCCGACTGCGAAAACTGCAATCCGGCTTCGTCCGCTCCTACGCGCTCTCGATGTTCGGCGGCGCCACGCTACTCATCGTGGCCTTACTCCTGGTGCGAGGCTGACATGTCGGGCTTCCCGTATCTGACCGTCACGATCGCCTCGCCGCTGCTCGGCGTGGCCGCGATCGCCCTGCTGCCGCCCGCGCTGGCCAAGCGGTCCAAGGAGATCGCGTTCGGCGCGTCGATCATCACGCTCGTCCTCGCGATCATCGACGCGGTGAAGTTCAACGTCGGCGGGCCGAGGTTCCAGCTCAACGAGAGCTACAACTGGATCGGCCAGTTCCATATCCACTACTCGGTCGGGGTCGACGGCATCGCGCTCGTGCTGATCCTGATGACCGCGGTACTTGCGCCGGTGGTCATACTGGCCTCCTGGCATGACGACAAGGACCGGCCGCGTCCGTTCTTCGCGCTGCTGCTCGTGCTGGAAGTCATGATGGTCGGCGTCTTCGCGGCCACCGACGTCTTCCTGTTCTACGTGCTCTTCGAGGCGACGCTGATCCCGAGCTACTTCCTGATCGGCTCGTACGGACGCAGCGGCGAGCAGAAGCGCTCGTACGCGGCGGTGAAGTTCCTGCTCTACAACCTCGTCGGCGGACTGCTGATGCTGGCGGCGGTGATCGGCCTCTACGTCGTCGCGAACCGATCCATCTCCGACCCCTTCGACTTCCCCGCGCTGGCCAACGCCGTCTCATCCGGCTCGCTGCACTTCACGACGGGTGTCGAACGCTGGCTGTTCCTCGGCTTCTTCATCGCCTTCGCGGTCAAGGCGCCGCTGTGGCCCTTCCACACCTGGCTGCCCGACGCCGCCGCCGAGGCCACGCCGGGAACCGCGGTGCTGCTCGTCGGCGTGCTCGACAAGATCGGCACCTTCGGGATGCTGCGCTTCTGCCTCGAGCTGTTCCCGAACGCCTCGCACTACTTCACGCCTCTCGTCCTCGTTCTCGCGGTGATCAGCGCGATCTACGGCGCGCTGCTCGCGATCGGCCAGAGCGATATGAAGCGCCTGATCGCGTACACCTCGGTCTCGCACTTCGGCATCATCACCCTGGGCGTGTTCGCGTGGACCTCGCGAGGCCAGATCGGCGCGACGCTCTACATGGTGAACCACGGGCTTTCCACCGGGGCGCTGTTCCTCTTGGCGGGCTTCCTGATCCACCGTCGCGGCTCGAACGAGATCGACGCGTACGGCGGAGTGCAGAAGGTGGCGCCGCTGCTCGCCGGGACCTTCCTGGTGGCCGGCCTCTCCTCGCTCGCGCTGCCCGGCCTCAGCTCCTTCGTGAGCGAATTCCTGGTACTCGTCGGCACCTTCGAGAAGTACCCGGTGGCCGCGATCTTCGGTGTCAGCACGATCGTGCTCGCCGGCGTCTACATCCTCTGGATGTATCAGCGCACGATGACCGGGCCGGTCGCCGAGTCCGTCGCGAACTTCAAGGATCTGAGCCGGCGGGAACTCGCGGCCGTGGTCCCGCTGCTCGCGCTGATCCTGGTGCTCGGCTTCGCGCCCGGCATCCTCACGAAGTACATCAACCCGGCCGTCACCCAGTCCACGACGCATGTGACGACAGTCGCGCCACATACCGCCGCCGACGCCGCTCAGGCCGCAGGGAGCCAAAAGTGAGCATCCTCGCCGCGTCAGCCACCTTCACAGCACCTCCCGTCGAGTTCAGCAAGCTCTCGCCGATGCTGATCGCCTTCGGCACGGCCACCCTCGGCGTGCTGGTCGAGGCCTTCGCCCCGCGCGCACACCGCTATCGGGTCCAGGTCGGGCTCGCACTCGTCGGCATCGCGGCGTCGTTCGCCGCGGTTCTCGTTCTCGCCCGCACTCCTGCGACCACCGTGGCCCAGGGCTCGGTCGCGATCGACGGCACGACGCTGTTCCTCCAGGGCACGATCCTGGTCATCTCGTTCATCGCCTTCCTGGTGATCGCCGAGCGCAAGACCGACCAGAACCAGGACGCGTTCGCCGCGCAGGGCGCCTCCGTCCCCGGCTCGCAGGCCGAGCGCGAGACGACCCGACGCGGCTGGCAGACCACGGAGATCTATCCGCTGCTGATGTTCTCGGTCGGCGGCATGCTGCTGTTCCCGGCGGCGGACGACCTGCTGACGATGTTCGTCGCGCTCGAAGTGCTCTCGCTGCCGCTCTACATCGTCTGCGGTCTCTCCCGGCACCGCCGCCTGCTCTCCCAGGAGGCCGCGCTCAAGTACTTCCTGCTCGGCGCGTTCTCCTCGGCCTTCTTCCTCTACGGCGCCTCGATGCTCTACGGCTACGCCGGCTCGGTGAACCTCAACGTCATCGCGCAGCACGTCGCGCACCCGACCGCCGGATCCGCGCTGCTGTACGCGGGCCTCGCGCTGCTCGGAATGGGCCTGCTGTTCAAGGTCGGCGCCGCGCCCTTCCACATGTGGACGCCCGACGTCTACCAGGGCGCGCCGACCCCGATCACCGGCTTCATGGCCGCCGCCACGAAGATCGCCGCGTTCGGCGCGCTGGTCCGGGTGCTCGACGTGGGCCTCGGCGTGAGCAACGCGGAGACGGTCTGGCGGCCGGTCATGCAGGCCGTGGCGATCATCACGATGATCGTCGGCGGCGTGCTCGCGCTGACCCAGCGGGACATCAAGCGGATGCTCGCCTACTCGGCGATCCTCAACGCCGGATACCTGCTGATCGGCGTGACCTCCACGACGGCCCAGGCGCGCGCGGCGGTGCTGTTCTACCTGCCGGTCTACGGCGTGGCGATCATCGGCGCGTTCGCCGTCGTCACCCTCGTGCGCGACGCGGGCGGCGAAGCCACCGACCTCTCCCGCTGGGCCGGCCTCGGCCGCCGCGCCCCGATCCCGGCCGCGCTGCTCGCCGTGTTCCTGCTGGCCTTCGCCGGAATCCCGTTCACCAGCATCTTCATCGGCAAGTTCGCCATCTTCCAGGCGGCCCTCAGCGCGGGCTCCCCGGACCTGGTCATCGTCGCCGTGCTGGCCAGCGCGTTGGCCGCGTTCTTCTACCTGCGGGTGGTCGTGGTCATGTTCTTCTCCGACCCGATGCCGGACGGCCCGACCATCGCGCACCCGTCCATCGCGGTCAAGACGGCGCTCGCGGTGGCCGCCTTCGCCACCGTCGCGCTGGGCATCGCCCCGAGCCTGCTGCTGCACCTCGCGAACAACTCGGCGGGCATCCTCGCCAAATAGGAACACCAGCCCAAGCGTCCGTCCGCCGCCCACGTCAACGAGGCCGTGGGCGACGGGCGGCGACCTACCGCCATGCACTAGGTTGGGAAACGGCAAGTGCGGACAATGGTTGACCCGACCGGGCGGAAGGTACACGGCGTGAGCGAGCTTCCGAGCGAACTAACAAGCGCAGTGCGTTCGCGAACGTGCCAGCCGAGCGCTAGCGAGGCCGGCTCGTGAGCGTGCAGGTGGAGACCGGACGCGCGAGCAGCCTTCCGTGGGGGCTGATCACCTCGGACCCGGAGCTGATCGCCCGGGTGAGCGGAGGCCTCGCCGACGTGGAGGTGCTGCTCGAACGGGCCGCGCACAGCGAGCATCCGCTGATCCGCGAATCGGCCGGGCACCTCGTGGCGGCCGGCGGCAAGCGCTTCCGTCCGCTGCTGACGCTGGTCGCGGCGGAGTTCGGCGAGCCCGAGGTCCCGGACGTGCGCGCGGCGGCCTGCGTGATCGAGCTCACCCACATGGCGACGCTGTACCACGACGACGTGATGGACGAGGCCCCGCTCAGGCGCGGCGTGCAGACGGCCAACGCCCGCTGGGACAACTCCATCGCGATCCTCACCGGCGACTACCTGTTCGCCAAGGCCTCGCAGATGCTCGCCGACCTCGGCCCCGAGGCGGTGCGGCTGCAGGCGATGACCTTCGAGCGGCTGGTCACCGGCCAGATCAACGAGTGCCTCGAACCCGCGCCCGGCGAGTCGGCGATCGACCACTACCTGCGGGTGCTCTCGGACAAGACCGGCTCGCTGATCGCCACCTCGGCCCGCTTCGGCGCGCTGCTGTCCGGCGCCCCGAGCCCGGCGGTCGAGCAGCTGACCAGGTTCGGCGAGGTCTTCGGCCTCGCCTTCCAGTTGGCCGACGACGTGCTCGACATCGCGGGCGACCCGGAGCAGTCCGGCAAGGTCCCCGGCACCGATCTGCGCGAGGGCGTCCCGACCCTTCCGACGCTCTACGCCCTGGCCTCGACCGACCCCGCCTCGGCCCGCCTGCGCGAGCTGCTGTCCGGCCCGATCACCGACGACCAACTGGTGGCCGAGACGCTCGAGGCGCTGCGCAAGCACGAGGCGATGGACCAGGCCAGGGCCACCGCCCGCCGCTACGCCGACGAGGCCCGCGACCTACTCGACGCCCTAGCCGACATCCCGGCCCGCGCCGCCCTCTACGCCCTGTGCGACCTCGTGCACTCGCGAACTGTCTGACCGGCTCGGCTCGCGCGACCAGCCTTCCGGCCTACCAGCCGCCCTGTCCGAAACCCGCTAGAGCTACCCCCTCGCCGGGTCCATCATGGACTCATGGCAAGCAGCGGAATCCAGACCGACGAGCACCGGTACGAGGCCGTACGTGGCCGCGACCCGCGCTTCGACGGCGTATTCTTCACGGCCGTGCGCACCACCGGCATCTATTGCAGGCCGAGTTGCCCGGCGATGACGCCGAAGCGGGAGAACGTGCGTTTCTACCCGAGCGCGGCGGCCGCGCAGGCGGCGGGTTTCCGGGCCTGCCGGCGCTGCCGACCCGACGCCGTCCCCGGCTCGGCCGAGTGGAACCTGCGTGCCGATGTCATCGGGCGTGCGATGCGCCTGATCAACGACGGCGTGATCGACCGCGAGGGTGTCACAGGACTCGCCGCCCGGCTCGGCTACAGCGAACGTCAGGTCCAGCGCCACCTCGTCGCCGAACTCGGTGCGGGTCCGCTGGCCCTGGCCCGGGCCCAGCGTGCGCACACGGCTCGCGTCCTGCTGCAGACCACGGCACTCGCCGCGGCCGACATCGCGTTCGCCGCCGGGTTCTCGAGCGTGCGCCAGTTCAACGACACGATCCGCGAGGTCTACGCGTCCACCCCGACCGAACTGCGTACCTCGGCCCGGAAGATCGAGCGCGGGGACGCGATCGGCGGAGTCGGCATCCCGCTGCGCCTCGCCTACCGCGAGCCCTACGCCCGCGGGCACATCTTCGACTTCATCGGCGCGCGTGCCATCCCCGGAGTCGAGGAGATGCTCGGTGAACGCGGCGACCGCGTCTATCGTCGGACGCTGAGTTTCGAGCACGGCCCCGGCATCGCCGAGGTACGCGAACGACGCACTGACCATTCCAACGGCGGGTCCAACGGCGGGAGCACCGGTGCCTGGCTCGACTGCCGCCTGGACCTTTCCGACCTGCGCTGCTTCACCACCGCGATCGGCCGGATGCGCAGGCTCTTCGACCTCGACGCCGATCCGCAGGCCGTTGCCGACTACTTCGTCCACGACCCCGTGCTAGGCCCACTCAGCATCAAGAACCCGGGCCTACGTTCGCCCGGCGCCGCCGACTCCGACGAGATGGCCATCCGCGCCGTCCTCGGCCAACAGATCACCGTGGCCGCCGCCCGGCGACTCGCGGGAACGCTCGTCGAGACCCGCGGCGAACCGCTCGCCGAGCCCAGCGGAGGACTGACACACCTCTTCCCGAGGCGCGAGGCGTTGGCCGAAGCGGACTTCGCCGAACTCGGCATGCCCGAGTCGCGCAAGCAGACCCTGCGCACCATCAGCCAGGCACTGGCCGACGGCAGCGTCCGCCTAGACCCCGGTGCTGACCGCGACCAGGCACAGCGTG
>Ga0302314_10000552_pt1 | contig 69209 bp, 58 predicted proteins | sample III_Palsa_N2_3_FD_200533 | JGI IMG/M metagenome (GOLD analysis project Ga0302314, IMG submission 200533) | Peat permafrost microbial communities from Stordalen Mire near Abisko, Sweden - III_Palsa_N2_3 | ecosystem: Environmental > Terrestrial > Soil > Palsa > Peat permafrost | place: Sweden...
CCGCTCCCGCCGCGTCACCCGCTTCTTGCCGTCCCACGCCAGTGATGCAAATGTCGTCTGCTTCATGTCGCCCCCGCCCTCATGATCTGAGCGTTAGAGTACGGGGGTTAATCAGAGTTTCCCTAGGTCCGCTGTCCGGCCTGCTCCTGGATATCCCGGAGGCCGGCCGCCGCCTCCTGCACCGCGGGGGCGAAGTCCTCGAAGTCCTGCACCTGGCGCACCTCCACGATCTCGTTGTCCGAGCCCGGGCAGCGCTTGGCCCAGGCCACCGCCTCTTCGTTGGACTTTACCTGGATCATCCAGTAGCCGCCGAGCACTTCCTTGGCCTCGGGGAAGGGGCCATCGGTAACCCGGGGCTTGCCGCCGGAGAAGGACACCCGCGCGCCGGCGGCAGGCGGGTGCAGGCCGTCCAGTGCCAGCAGCACGCCGGCCTGCTGCAGCTCCTGGTTGTATTTCATCATCGCCGCCACGGCCTTGGGGTCGGGCTGGGCGCCGGGGGCGGCGGCCTCGTAGCCCTTTGGAATCATCAGCATCATGAAGCGCATGGTTGTTGCTCCTGGTTTCAAATGCGGCGGGTGGATGCGGCCTGCGCTGCAGCAGGCGCGGGCTGTTCTGGATAGAGCTGGCGGATGTCGATGCTGACGTCACCCACCACCCCAGCGAAACGGGTAGCCCACTCGATGCCCTGTTCCATGGTGGGAACTTCGAACATGCCGTAGCCGGCGATCACCTCCTTGGCCTCGCTGAACGGGCCGTCGGTGACGCTGCGGCGGCCGCCGGCGAACACCAGGCGCAACGCCTGCTCACTCGGCTGCATCGTCTCCGCGGTGAGCAATACGCCGGCGCGGCTCATCTCGTCGATCAGCTTGCCCATGGCCGGGCCGCGCGCGGCCGCGGCCAGGGCCGCCTCGGGCTGGCCGTCTGCCTTGTAGAGCAGCATGAAGCGTGTGGCCTCCAGGTCCTGCGGCCGCGGGCAGAGGCCCAGGTCCCAGGGCTCGCACACCGGGCGCACGTCGATCTCGCTGTCGCCCACGATCCGGCCCAGCCGCGTCGCCCACTCGACCGCTTCGTCGATGGATTTGAGCCGGGCGATGAGCAGTCCGGCGGGCAGCCGGCCCGGCCCGGCATAGGGGCCCTGCCGCAGGTTGCGCTCGCCGCCGCGGAAGTTCAGGCGCACGCCGAAGGAGGTGGGGCGCAGGCCTTCGCCGCCGAGGCCGACCCCGGACTGTTGCACCGCTTCCTGCAGCCGCCCCATGTTGGCGAACAGTTCCGCGCTGGGGATCTGGTTGGCCTCCCAGCGGGCGTCGGTCTCGTGCATCATGATCAGGCGCATTGTCGTCGTTCCTTTTGCTGTGGGTTCAGACCGGCGCGATCACCATCCACTGCACGCCGAAGCGGTCGGCGACCATGCCGAAGCTTTTGGCGAAAAACGGCTTATGCAGCGGCAGCAGCGCCTTGCCGCCCTCGGCCAGCGCGGCGTAACGGCGCTCCGCCTCGGCCTCGTCCTTCACCGTCAGCGACAGCGAGATGCCCTGGAACGCGCTCTTGCCGCTGCACTGGCCGTCGGAGACCAGCACCGTGCTGTCGCCGATGCTCAAGGCGGCGTGCATGATCTTTTCGGCACTGTCGGCGGAGGCTTGCACTTCGGGTGGCGCTTCCTTGAAGCGCATCAGCAGGGTGACCTCGGCGCCGACGGCTTGGCGGTAATGCTCGATCGCCTCGTTGGCGCGGCCTTCAAACGACAGATAGGCTTCAACTTTCATGATGTCCTCGCTGTGGCTGGGATAGGAGCGGAGTTTAATTCCAGTCTCCATAACCACGCCGTACGAGGCGGCGGCGAATCGACAGGGGATCGCCGTTATTTTTCGGCAATCAATGCAAGTGGCTGTATTGCATTGATTTTTAGTAGGTTGGGGTGAGCGCAGCGAACCCCAACGTCTTCGGCACGGTTTGTGCAATGTTGGGGTTCGCTATGCTCACCCCAACCTACAGTAAATGGAAACGGCCGCAGCGGCGGATCAGGCTCTTCAGAAACCGACCCGCCGCCGCGACCGCTCCACCTTTACCAGCGCCCGCCGGTAAAACTGCCCGTTGAAACTATTCGCTCGAACTAGTCGGCTGCCGCGACTGCGCCGCCGCCACCAGCCGGCCGGCGCACGATCCAGCACAGCGGAATCAGCAGCAGCGCCACCCAGCCCGAGAAATAGAAGATGTCCAGGCTGGACAGCAGATAGCCCTGGCCGATGACGCCGCGCATCAGGGTCGCGGCAGCGGACTGGTCGCTCAGGCCCAGGCCGTGCAGCTGCGTAATAGATTGCTGGTACGCCGGATCGTAAGGCGTGACCGACTCCACCAGGCGCGACTGGTGCAGCGCCTCGCGGCGGTCCCAGTACGTGGTGGTCAGCGAAGTCGCGAAGCTGCCGCCGGTGATGCGCAGGAAGTTGTTGAGGCCGGAAGCCGAGGGCAGCCGCTGCGGCGGCAGGCGGTCCAGCGAAATGGTCAGCATGGCGACGAAGAACATGCCCATGGCCACGCCTTGCACCAGCAGCGGGATGACGAAGGCCCAGAAGCTGGCATCGGCGGTGTATTCGGCGCGCATGAAGTAGGAGATGGCGAAGAACAGGAACGAGGCGCTGGCGAACCAGCGGGCGTCGTACTTGCCCATGAAGCGCCCCACCAGCGGCGAGATCAGCACGGCCACCACGCCGCTCGGCGCGGCCACCAGGCCGGCCCAGGTGGCGGTGTAGTTGAGCTGGGTCTGCAGCCACAGCGGCATCAGCACCACGTTGCCGAAGAACACCGCGTAGCCCAGGCATACCGCCAGCGTGCCGATGGTGAAGCTGCGCGACTTGAACAGCGACAGGTCGACGATCGGCTGCTTCTCGCCCAGCTCCCAGATGATCCAGGCGATCAGGCCGATCACGGCGACGATGGTCAGCACCACGATCGGAGTGGAGTGGAACCAGTCCAGATCCTTGCCCTTGTCGAGCATGATCTGCAGCGCGCCCACCCAGACGAACAGCAGCGCCAGCCCCACCTTGTCGATCGCCAGCTTGCGCGTCGGCGTCTCGCGCTTGCTGAGGAAGCGCCAGCAGATGAAGGCACAGAAAGCACCCACCGGCAGGTTGATCAGGAAGATCCATGGCCAGGGATAGTTGTCGGAAATGTAGCCGCCGAGAATCGGCCCGGCGATCGGCGCCACCAGCGTGGTCATCGACCAGATGGCCAGCGCCGTGCCTTTTTTATGCGGCGGGAACAGCGAGATCAGCAGCGCCTGCGAGCCTGGAATCATCGGTCCCGACACCGCGCCCTGCAGCACGCGGAAGCCGATCAGCGAGGGCAGGCTCCAGGCGATGCCGCACAGGAACGAGGCGATGGTGAACATCATCACCGAGAAGACGAAGGTGCGTACCACGCCGTAGCGCTGCATCAGCCAGCCGGTCAGCGGCACCGACACGCCGTTGGCCACGGCAAAGGAAGTGATGATCCAGGTGCCCTGGTCGGCGGAGACGCCGAGGTCGCCGGCGATGGTCGGGATCGAGACGTTGGCGATGGTGGTGTCCAGCACCTGCATGAAGGTGCCGAGCGCCAGCGCCAGCGCGGTGATCCCCATGGCGCCGCCGGCGAGCGGCGCCGGCGCGGCGGCCGGCGCTGCCGGGGCGGCGCCTGCGGTGGGCGCGGCAGCGCTCACGGCTGGCCTGCGCCCGCCACGTTGCCGGCCGTGCCGAGGCCGGCATTGGCGGCGATGATCTGCGCGATGCGCGCTTCCACCGCCGGATCGTCACCGAGGCTGGCCTGGGTCGGGATCGGCGTGCTGCGCACCTGGCTGGCGATCAGCGGGCCGGAGGTGTCGCGGATATCCACTTTCACCGTCATCGACAGGCCCACCCGCAGCGGATGGTCCTTCAATTCCTTCGGATCGAGCACGATGCGCACCGGCAAGCGCTGCACGATCTTGATCCAGTTGCCGGAAGCGTTCTGCGGCGGCAGCAGGGCGAAGGCGCTGCCGCTGCCGGCGGCGAGGCCGGCCAGCTTGCCGTGATACACGGTGCTGCCGCCATAGAGATCGGCGTGCAGCTCGACCGGCTGGCCGACGCGCATGTCCGCCAGCTGCACTTCCTTGAAGTTGGCGTCGATCCACACGTCGTCCAGCGGCACCACGGCCATCAGGGGCGTGCCCGGGGCGACGCGCTGGCCCACCTGCACCGAGCGGCGCGCTACCACACCGGCCACCGGCGCGGTGATGTGGGTGCGGCGCAGCGCCAGGGCGGCATCGCGCACCGCGGCGGCGGCGGCCAGCACCTGCGGGTTGGTGGCGATGGTGGTGCCGTCGATCTGCACCGTGGTGGCGCTGTGCTGCTCGCGCGTGGCGTCCAGGGTGGCTTCGAGCTGCGTCACCTGGTCCTTCATGTGGGACAGTTCCTCGCTCGACACGGCGCCGTCGCTGACCAGGCCGGCGCGGCGGCGGTAGTCGTCCTGCGCCCGCTTCAGCTCGATCTGGCGCTCCTTGATCTGCGCGTGCAGCTGGTCACCCTGGGCGAACAGCGTGCGCACCTGACGCACGGCGCGGGCCAGGTTGGCCTCGGCATTGGCCGTCGCCACCTGGGCGTCGGCCGGATCCAGCTCCAGCAGCAGCTGGTCGCGCTGCACGCTCTGCGTATCGTCGGCGTGCAGGGATACCACGGTGCCGGGCACCTCGGCGGTGATCTGCACCAGGTCGCCGCTGACATAGGCGTCATCGGTGCTCTGGTAATAGCGCGCGACCAGCAGCCACCAGGCGCTGTAGCCGACGCCGGCGACGATGACAATCAGGGCCAGGATCAGCAGATTGCGGCGGCGCGAGCCGTTGCCATTGGTGGGGGCGGGGGCTGCAGCGGTAGGGTTGGGATTGCTCATGGCAGTTCTCTTACCTGGAATCTTTCACGTTTGTTGGGGCGTTTATTGGGGCGTTTAACTGAAGCGCTTAATTCGTTGACGCGGTCTGCGCCGGCTTCTCTGCCGGCATCTCCGTCGGCACGGGCGCAGCCGGATCGAAGCTGCCGCCCAGGGCCAGCACCAGGGTGACGCGGGCGATGGTGTGCGCCGAAATCAGATCGACGCGCTGCTTGCGCGCGCTCAGCACCTGGGTCTCGGCATTGAGTACGGTGAGGTACCCGGACAGGCCCGCCTTGTAGCGCTCGTCGGCGAGGCGGTAGGCCTCTTCGGCGGCATCCAGCGATTTCTGCTGCTCGCCCAGCTCGTAATTGAGGGCGTCGATGGTGCTGAGCTGATCGGATACCTGGCGCACCGCCTGCAGCACGGTGTTGTTGTAGCCGGCCACGGCCTCGTCGATCTCGGCGTTGGCGCCGCGATAATTGGCCTTGAGGCGGCCGGCATCGAACAGCGGCAGGTGGATCGCCGGGCCCACGCCATAGGCGCCCGAGGCGGCCTCGAACAGGGTCTGGAAGCCGATCGCCTGGGTGCCGGCGAACGCTGTCAGGCTGACGTTGGGATAGAAAGCGGCTTTCGCCGCGGCCCGCCCCGCGGTGGCGGCCTCGACCCGGTCGCGCGCCGCCAGGATGTCAGGCCGGCGGCCGAGCAGATCGGCGGGCAGGGCCTGCGGCAGCGGCAGCGCCGCATCCAGTTTCAGCTGCGGCCGCTTGATCTCGGCATAGGCGTCGGCACCGCGGCCGGACAGGGCGGCCAGTTGATGGATCGCCAGCGACACCGAGGCCTGGGCCTGGGTCAGTTCGACATGGGCCTGCGGCACCGCGCCTTCCGCCTCGCGCAGCTCGACATTGGTGTCGAGCCCGGCTTTGACGCGGCTGCGGGTGATGTCGAGGATGTGCAGGCGCTGCTCCTCGGTGCGCCGCGCCACCTCGGCCAGGGCGTACTGGCGGTACAGCTCCACATAGGACTGCGCCACCGCGCCGGCCAGGGCCAGGCGGGCGCTGGCGATGTCCAGGTCCGCCGCGCCGGTCTGCGAACGCGCCTGGCGGATCAGTGCGGCCTGCTTGCCCCAGAAGTCGATGTCCCAGGACAGGTTGAGGCCTTGCTGGCCTTCCCAGTAGACGCCGCCGTTGTAGGGCGGCGGGATGATGTCGTTGTTGCTGAAGCGCTGCCGCGTATCCGTGGCGTCATAAGTCACCGAGGGCAGCAGGCCCGCATGCGCGGTGTCCGCCAGCGCCTGCGCCTCGCGCACCCGCGCCATCGCCTGCGCCAGCGTCGGGTTATGCGCCAGCGTCTCATCGACCAGGCGGTCGAGCTGTGGATCCTGATAAGCCTTCCACCAGCCCTCGCCGATCGGCGCGGTGGTGGCGGTGCTCAGGCCCAGGGCCGAGTCGCTGATCGCGTGGTCGCGCGGCGCATCCTTCGGCGGCAGCACGCAGGAACTCAGCAGAGCGGCGCAGAGCGCCAGCGCCAGTTTTGAGGTGCGGATCATGTGGAGGTTCCGGATTTGGACTCGACCTGGGTTTGCAAGCCGAGAATCAGCTTGTTGAGCAGGCGCAGCAGTTCATCCACTTCGGCGTGGCTGAAATCCTTGATTGCGCCGTTAATGCAGTCCACCACGGACGGCACCACCGTTTTCAGGGCGGCCCGGCCCTGCACCGTCAGGTGCAACTCGATGGCCCGACGGTCCTCGGCGCTGCGCGAGCGTTCCACCAGCCCGCGCGCTTCCAGCTGGTCCAGCACCCGCGTCAGCGCGCCGCTGTCGTGGCGCAGCTTGATGCAGATGTCCTTGGGATTGAGCGCAATGCCGTCGCGCAGGGCCATCAGCACGGCGTATTGGGTAAAGGTCAGCCCGTGCTCGGCCAGGCCGGGCTCCAGCGAATCGAGGCTGAGTCCGTGGGCGCGCTTCACCAGATACCCCACACTGTTGTGAGTAGTGTAAGTGTCGGCATGATAATACTGCTTTGACATATTCTGCCTTGGCATTGACTGCTTAGGCAGCGAATTATCGGGATGGCGCGAGCCGAGTCAAGCGGTTAGAGTCGGATTATTCGTTGACCGCTTGAATCGGAAGGAAAAATTTCAGTCACCGGGGCCGGGATCGGCGCTTCCGGCGCTGAAATTGCGTGCTGCTGGCGGTCGCTTTTCCATTTTCGGGGAATCCTGCATGACCAATGAAAGCGCGATCCGCCGCGACGTCGGCGCCATCGCCCTGATGTTCACCGGCCTGGGTTCGATCATCGGCTCGGGCTGGCTGTTCGGCGCGGCGAAAGCCGCTCGCCTGGCCGGCCCTGATGCGATCTGGGCCTGGGTCATCGGCGCCGTGGTGATCCTGTTCGTGGCCTTCTCTTACGCCGAACTGGGAGCGATGTTCCCCGAGTCCGGCGGCGCGGTGCGCTATGGCAACTATTCGCACGGCTCGCTGGTCGGCTTCGTTGCCGGCTGGGCCGCCTGGATCGCCATCGTCTCGGTGATCCCGGTGGAGGCCGAGGCCTCGGTGCAATACATGAGCTCCTGGCCCTGGGACTGGACCCACAGCCTCTATGTCAGCGGCAACCTCAGTTGGTTCGGCCAGGGCATTTCGGCGGCGCTGGTGGTGGTGTATTTCCTGATCAACTTCTGGGGCGTCAAGATCTTCGCCCGCACCAACAGCGCCATCACCTTCGTCAAGCTGGTGGTCCCCGCCGGCACTGCCCTGGCCCTGATCTCCAGCGGCTTCCACTGGGAGAACTTCAAGGTCGGCATCCACGGCGGCGCGCATGTCGGCAACCTCTCCGCCGTGCTCACCGCGGTGGCCACCAGCGGCATCGTCTTCAGCTACAACGGCTTCCAGAGCCCGGTGAACCTGGCGGGCGAATCGCGCAATCCGGGCCGCGACGTGCCGTTCGCCATCTTCGGCTCGCTGCTCCTGGCCACCGTGGTGTACCTGCTGCTGCAGATGGCCTTCCTCGGCGCGGTCTCGCCGGAACATCTCGGCGAAGGCTGGGCCGCGCTGAAGTACAGCTCGCCCTTCGCCCAGCTGGCGCTGGCCCTCAACCTCAACTGGCTGGCGATGATGTTGTACGCCGATGCCTTTGTCAGCCCCAGCGGCACCGGCACCACCTACACCGCCACCACCTCGCGCATGATCTACGGCATGCAGCGCAACGGCACGCTGCCGGCGATCCTCGGCAAGGTTGATCCGCGCTCCGGCGTGCCGCGCCCGGCGATGTGGTTCAACCTGGCGGTGTCGTTCATCTTCCTGGTCAAGTTCCCCGGTTGGGACCAGCTGGCGGAGGTGATCTCGGTGGCCACCATCGTCACCTACCTGGTGGGCCCGGTGGCAGTGATGACGCTGCGCCGCACCGCGCCCAACCTGAAGCGGCCGCTGCGCGTGCCCGGCCTGCAATTCATCGCGCCGCTGGCCTTCGTGCTGGCCACCCTGATGCTGTACTGGGCGCGCTGGCCGGAAACAGGCGAGATCATGTTCCTGTTGATTCTGCCGCTGCCGGTGTACTTCTACTATATCGCCAAGGGCGGCTGGGCCGATTTCGCGCAGCACCTGCGCGCCGCCTGGTGGCTGGTGGTCTACCTGGCGACGCTGGCGGGGCTGTCCTGGATCGGCAGCACCCAGTTCGGCGGCCTCGGTTACCTGCCCTACGGCTGGGACCAGCTCTGCGTGGTCGCCGCTGCGTTGCTGTTCTACTGGTGGGGCGTGCGCAGCGGTTGGCGTACGCCCGCGGTGGAAGCGGCTGAAAGTACTTCCGCTGGCGTCTAGCGCGAGCATTTGTAGGCTGGGATGGAGCGAAGCGAATCCCAGCTTTCTGCCAGAACCGCGCTGGGTTTCGTTTCACTTCAACCCAGCCTACGAGCTGGGTTGAGAAAGCACTGCGCAAGGTAAGCGCGAGTGATATGATGTACACAAACGCTTACCGAGGCTCGCAGCATGTCTACCACGATGACCATACGCATTGAGGAAGAGACCCGGATTCGGCTGGACAAGCTGGCCGAGGCAACGCAGCGCAGTCGTTCCTATCTCGCCGCGGAAGCAATCCGCGAATTCATCGAGTTGAATGAATGGCAGATCGGTGAAATTCACCAAGCGGTCAAGGAGGCTGACCGGGGCGAGTTTGCTGCGGACGCCGAGGTGAGGGAGTTCTTCGATCACTGGCGTAGCCGTGCAGGTTAAGTGGCTCGGGTCCGCGCTGCGCAATCTGAAAGAGGAAGCCGACTATATTGCCCAGGATGATCCGCAGGCTGCGGCCCGGATCGTACTTAGGCTTGAGTCAGCAGTTGCGCAACTCGCCCATCATCCTGCCCTCGGCCGCGCGGGCCGGGTGCCGGGCATCCGCGAGTTGATCGTTGCCGAAACACCTTACATCGTGCCGTACCGTATTCGCGGCCAGCGGGTGGAAATCCTGCGGGTATTCCACGCCCGGCGTCGCTGGCCATCGGCCTTTTGACGGAGCGAATCCGGCGGACGCACTGCGCACTGCGCGGAATGGAGAAGATCAGTCGCGGAAGCGCCGCGTCAGGTCCTCATAAGCATCAATCCGCCGGTCACGCAGGAATGGCCACCAGCGGCGCACGTTCTCGCTGCGCTCCAGGTCCACGTCCACCACCAGCGTCTCGGCTTTATCGTTACCGGCCTGGGCCAGGAACTCGCCCTGCGGGCCGGCGACGAAGCTGCTGCCCCAGAACTGCGAGCCCTCGGTCTGCCTGGTCGGGTCCGGCTCGAAGCCGGTGCGGTTGGCGACCAGCACCGGCAGGCCGTTGGCCACGGCGTGGGCGCGCTGGATGGTGATCCAGGCATCGCGCTGGCGGGTCTGCTCCGCCGTGTCGTCGGCGGGGTTCCAGCCGATGGCGGTGGGGTAGAGCAGCAGTTCCGCGCCGGCCAGGGCCATCAGGCGCGCGGCTTCCGGGTACCACTGGTCCCAGCACACCAGCAGGCCGAGCTTGCCGACGCTGGTCTGGATCGGCGTGAAGCCGAGGTCGCCGGGGGTAAAATAGAACTTCTCGTAGTAGCCCGGATCGTCCGGGATGTGCATCTTGCGGTACTTGCCGGCGAGCGAGCCGTCGCGTTCCAGCACCACCGCGGTGTTGTGGTACAGCCCCGGCGCGCGCTTCTCGAACAGCGAGGCGACGATGACGATACCCAGTTCCTTCGCCAGCGCCCCGAAATATTCGGTGGACGGCCCGGGAATCGGCTCGGCCAGATCGAACAGGTTGGTCGATTCATGCTGGCAGAAATACAGGCCGGTATGCAGCTCCTGCAGCAGCACCAGCTGCGCGCCCTTGGCCGCCGCCTCGCGGATGCCCGCGGCGGAGTTTTTCAGGTTGTGGTCGCGGTCCGCGGTGCAGCTTTGCTGCACCAGGCCGGCGCGGAGGATGCGGCTCAAATCAGGCCTTCCTGTTCACGGGGTACGGGTACGACCGGTCGGCGGCTGTTGAGCCAGGACAGGCCGGCGCCCGCGGCCGCGCCGCCCGCGGCGCCGAGCAGGGTGAGCACCACGACCTTGCCGACCACGGCGCCGACGACGACACCTTTCACCGCGCCGGTGGCGGCGCCGACCAGCGCGGACTTGCGCGGGTCGTTGAGGATTTTGCTGATCGGGTCCATCTCGATACTCCTAGGCGGGAATCTGCATCGTCACGCAGTGCAGGCTTCCATACTGGTGGATGAGTGCCCGGCATTCAATAGGCACCACCTCGCGGCCGGGGAAGCGGGGGCGCAGGCGCTCCAGCGCGACCGCGTCGTTTTTGGCGTCGCCGTACACCGGCACCAGCACGGCGCCGTTGATGATGAGGAAGTTGGCATAGCCGGCGGGCAGGCGGCGGCCGTCGTCGGGGTCGTGCATCGCCGCCGGCAGCGGCAGCGGCACCAGCTTGTAAGGCTTGCCCTCGGCGGTGCGGAACGCGGCCAGCTCCGCGGCCATGGCGGCGAGGTCCGCGTAATGCGGATCGTCGCGGTCCTCGCAGCCCTGGTAGGCGATGGTGTGGGCGTCGCAGAAGCGGGCGATGGTGTCGATGTGGCCGTCGGTGTCGTCGCCGAGCAGGTCGCCATGCTTCAGCCACAGAATCCGGCTGACGCCGAACTTGTCCCGCAGCACTTTCTCGATCGCAGTCTTGTCGAGCGTGGGATTGCGCGTCGGCGCCAGCAGGCAGCGCTCGGTGGTGAGCAGGGTGCCGGTGCCATCGACCTCGATGGCGCCGCCTTCCAGCACGAAATCCACCGATTCCACCGGCGCCTTCCAGGCGCCGACGGTGATCAGCCGGCCGGTGAGGGCGTTGTCGCGTTCGGCCGGGAACTTGCCGCCCCAGCCGTTGAAGGTGAAATCCAGGTGCAGCAGCTTGCCGTCGCGTACTACTGTGATCGGGCCATGATCGCGGGCCCAGACGTCGTCGTTGGGCATGGCGTAAACCTGCAGCCGCTCGTTCGGCACGCCGGCCGCCACCAGCCGCGCAGCCAGGCCCGGAGCGTCCTGGGCGACGTTGACGTGCAGGTTTTCGTGGCGGGCGATGGCCACGGCAATGGCGGTGAAGTTGCGTTCCACCGCCTCGAAATGGCGGGCGAAATCGCCTTCCCGGCGCGGCCAGGTGAGCATGACGGAAGACTGTGGCGCCCACTCGGGCGGCAGGAATACGGAGGGCATGCGTTCGGTTCCCGGGGTGGGCAAAGACGAGTGTGCCGCCGCCAGTTTGCGGCGGGATGACGCCAGATACTTACTTGCTGGAGGCTTGCTGCAGCTGCTCGGTATGGAATACCTGGGGCGGATGGCCCGGCACCACCGCATCCACTACATGCGAATGCTCGAAAAACACCGAGAAGCTGGCGTAATCCCAGCGTGTGATGGGGGGGTGCTTCGGCGCATCGCCGCCGGCCGGGGCATGCTTCTGCTGCGGCTCGCCGTAATGCCGGATCACTTCCGCCATGGTTTGCCCTTTCACCGGCAGGCTCGCCGGCGCGGCGACGGGAGCCGGGGCGGCAACTGCCTGGGCTTGGGCCTGGGGCGCGGCGGGCATGATGATGTCGTCGGCCCGGGCCGTGAATCCCAGTGCCAGGGTGCAGCTGAAAATCAGGGCTGGCTTGAGCAAAGTCTTTGATTCCGCAGGCAGTTGACCGAAATATAGCACCCGTTTCGACGACTTGCAGCAACTCGTCACAAACCTGCCCCGCATCCGCTATGCCGGGAGTAGAGTACTTACCGCAGCAACCCTCGGTCTATATCGGTGTGCGGACGGGCGGACATAAAAGCCGAACGCACGAAGCTGGTGTGGTGCCGGGGCTTACAGGAGGATTGATCGCGTGCATCGGGCAGCGCCCTTTGGGCCCTGCGAGATGCCTCGCGACAATTCAGCGGCACCACATTATTAGGGCCCCAGCGGCCTCGGAGACTTTCATGAAAGCAACGACCAAGATGAGCGGCATTGCACTCGCCACCGCAGCTGCGGCGCTGTTCCTGGCGGCACCGATGGCTTATGCCGACGGCTCCGCCAGCACCGGCAAGTGCGTCGGCGGCAACTCCTGCAAGGGCCAGAGCTCCTGCAAGGGCGCGAAGAATTCCTGCAAGGGCCAGAACTCCTGCAAGGGCCAGGGCTTCACCATGGCCACCGCGGCGGACTGCGCCAAGGCCGGCGGCACCATGGCTCCCGCAGCGAAGTAAGTAAAAAGGCCGGCCGCCCTTGCGGGCGGCCGGCCTTTTTTATTAAAAAACTTTTATGAATTCTATGGATCGTGTGCTGCCGAAGCTTGGATTCGGTCTCGGCTTGCGTACCGATCATTACGAGGCGATTCTGCAGGAAGCGCCTCGCGTCGACTGGTTCGAGGCCCTCAGCGAAAACTACATGGTCGGCGGCGGCAAGCCGCTGCGCTGGCTTGAGCGCATCCGCGAGCGCTACCCGGTGGTGCTGCACGGCGTATCGCTGTCGATCGGCAGCACCGCGCCGCTGGACCGCGCCCACCTGATCCAGCTCAAGGCTCTGGCGGAGCGCATCCAGCCGGCCTGGATTTCCGATCACCTGTGCTGGACCGGCATCGCCGGCCGCAATCTGCACGACCTGATGCCGCTGCCGCATACCGAGGAAGCGGTGCACCACATCGCCGCCCGCGTGCGCGAGGTGCAGGATTTCCTCGGCCGCCGCATCCTGCTGGAAAACGTGTCGAGCTATGTCGATTTCGCCCATTCGGCCCTGCCGGAATGGGAATTCCTCAAGGCGGTGGCGGAAGCCGCCGACTGCCTGATCCTGCTCGACGTCAACAACATCTACGTCAACAGCCAGAACCACGGCTTCGATCCGCTGACCTACCTGCGCGCGGTGCCGGCGCGGCGGGTGCAGCAGATCCACCTCGCCGGCCACAGCCGCAGCGGCGAGCTGCTGATCGATACCCACGACCATCCGGTGCCCGAGCCGGTATGGGCCCTGTATGCCGAGGCGGTGCGCCGCTTCGGCGCCGTGGCTACCATGGTCGAGCGCGACGACGACATTCCGCCGCTGGCGGAACTGGTGCTGGAGCTGGACCGCGCCCGCGCCATCGCCGCCGACAACCTCGCGGCTGCCGCATGAATGCCTCCCTGAAACCTCCCGCCCTGGCGCAGCTGCAGGGGCAGTTCCAGAACTATGTGCTGGGCGCGCAGCCCGGCATCGAAGCCGCGGTGATCGGCAACGCCAGGGGCGATGCGCGGACCCGGCTCGATGTTTATGCCGACGCCTACCGGCTGCGCCTGCTGGAGGTCCTGGGCAACGACTACGAGGCCTTGCGCCTGTTCCTGGGCGCGGATAAGTTCGAGCAGCTGGGCCGCGCCTACATCGAGGCGCATCCCTCGGATACGCCCTCGGTGCGCTGGTTCGGCCGCCATCTGGCGGATTTCCTGCGCAACACGGCGGGCTATAGCGCCAGGCCGGTGCTGGGGGAGCTGGCTGCGTTCGAATGGAGCAAGGGCGAGGTGTTCGACGCGCCGGATGACGAGCCCCTGCTGATCGAAGCCATCGCCGCGGTATCGCCCGAATCCTGGCCGGAAATGCGCCTGCTGCCGCACCCCTCGCTGCGCCGGCTGGATCTGCGCTGGAACGTGCCGGCGATCAGCCTGGCCAGCGAGAAACAGGAAAAAGTGCCGAAGGCCAGGGCGAAAGCGCATGCCGTACCCTGGCTGCTGTGGCGCGACGAAGCGCTCGATATCCGCTGGCGTGCCCTGGGCGCCGATGAGGCCGCGGCCATCGATGCAATGCGTGCCGGCCGCAGCTTTGGCCAGCTATGCGAGCTGCTGTGCCAATGGGTCGAGCCGGAGCAGGCCGCGATGCATGCGGCCGGCCTGCTCAAGCGCTGGGTGGTGGACCGCCTGATCGCGGATCTCGAAATTCCCGGGTAGTGAGCAGTAAGCCTGTATCGATAGTTTTTTGGCTGTCATCCTGAGCGCAGCGAAGGATCTGGCCTTGGCTTGGGGCCAGATCCTTCGCTGCGCTCAGGATGACAATTGCTGCCGAACAGCGCAGTCAGGAATGCTGTTCAGCGAGCGCATCGTGCAGCTTGTCGACGGTCGCACCCAATTTCTGAGGATCGAACACCGGGCTGGAACAAGCCTGGGCGCTGCAGGCATAAGCGGCGGCCTTGGCGAAAGCGGGATACTTCACATCGGGATTCGGCAGCGGGCCTTCGGCGCGGTCCCACCAGTCCACCCGCAGGTAGCCAGCCGGATAGCGCAGCGCGGCGCGATGCAGGGCTTGCGCTGCGGGATCATCCTTGGCGCCGACGACGGTGATGTGCACCGGCTCTCGCGCGAATTCGTCGTCGGCCAGCAGCACCCCCGGCAGGAAGCGGCCGGAATCGACCAGGGCCGGCGCGGCCAGATAGCGCAGGCCGTGTTCCGCCAGCTTCCGCCAGCGCGCATCGCCGGTGTAGCGGTAGGCCAGATTGGCGGTGCGCACCAGCGCCACGTTCTCCTCGTACAGCCGGATCGGATGAGCGAAAACACCTTGCGCTTTCCTGGCCGCGGCGGCGGTATCGAAGCCGCCCTGCGCGTTGCGGAAATGCCGGTCGATGTAGTCGAGCGCGGACAGCGACTGCCGCAGCCACACGCGGTCGCCGGTGGAGCGGTACAGGCTGAGGAAGGCCTCGGCCATGGCGCTGCTGTCGCCGAGGTAGGGGCCGCCGCGATCCTTGCCGTCATGGCGGAAGCCGCCGCCGGGCAGGGCGCGGTTGGCCGCGATCCAGCGTGCCGCGCGCTGCGCGGCCTGCAGTGCCGCCGGGTCGCCGCTGGCATCGCTGTAGCGGCTCAGCGCGGCGATGGCCCAGCCGTTCTCGCGGGCGTAAACATGCGTATCGATGCGCGGCAGCCCCAGGGCGCGGCGCTTGTCGTCCGCCAGCGCGTAGTACTCGTGGCCGCTGACGGCGGCACTGAGATCGGCATCCTGGCTGACGTAGAAGGCGCCCTCCGGGCTGCTCAGGAATTTCTCCAGATAGCCCTGGATCGCCTGCGCCGCCTGCAGGTAACGCGGGTCGTTCCAGCGTGCGTAGGCCAGGGCATAGAGCCGCAGATCGTCGGCCTGGAACGACATGATTTTCTCGAAATGCGGCGCGCTCCAGTCCGCCTTTTCGGAGTACTGGTAGACCCCGCCCCACACCGGATCGATCAGCTTGAGATTGGCGTCCAGCGTTTGCCGCGCCATCTGTGCGGCTCGCGCATCGCCCTGCTGTGCCTGTTGCAGCGCCAGTTCCAAGGCGGGCGCGTCGACGAATTTGAGGCCGTCGCCCCAGCCGCCGTTTGCCGGGTCGTAGGCCTCGCGGAACTGCTTCGACAGCTGTCCGCGCTGCGACTCGCCCAGCTTGCCCGCCGCGGCGGCTTCGACGATCTGTTCCGGCCGCACCGAAGGCCCCGGCGAAGGATCGTCGACGATGGCCTGCAGCAGCGAGGCCATGTTCTGCGGCGGGATGAAGCCGCGCCGTTTCACGATCTCGCTGCCGTCCGGGGCGAACACGATGGTTGCCGGCCAGCCCCAGTCGCCATAACGGCTGGACAGCGCCGGGTCCGAGTCCTGGTCCACCTTCACCGCGATGTAGTGGGCGCCGATCAGCTTCGCCACCTGCGCGTCGGCATAGGTCTGTTCATCCATGACGTGGCACCAGTGGCACCACACCGCCTGCAGGTCGAGCAGCACGTAACGATGCTCACGCTGGGCCTGGGCGAACAGCTCCTGGTTCCAGCCGGTTTTCCAGCGGATGCCGCTTTCGCCGGCGGATGTGGTGCCGGAGTTGCACAGTAGCAACAGGCCCGCCATGCACAGCGAAATACGCGGCAACAGGAATCGAAGGTTCATGCCGCAGATACGGCGGACTGCGGCAAACGGATGATGCGAGCCGCGGCGCGCTCAGGCCTTGCGCTGCGGCGCCGGCTTGGGCGGCGGTTCCAGCCAGCCCCGGTGCAGCATCCACCAATACAACACTTCGTTGGTGAACCAGACCACGATCAGGGCGCCCAGCACATCGCTGAAGAAATGCCCGCCCTGGGCGATGCGCGCCAGGCCGATCAGGCTGCCGGCGGTGATGCCGACTATGCGCCAGGCCCAGCGCCGCCGCGGCCAGATCCAGGCGCCGGTGATAAGGAAGAAGCCGGCGGCGGCATGGCCGCTGGGGAAGGAGCAGTTGTGCTGGCATTGCCGGCTCGGCCACAGCGCCGGCACGAAGCTGCCCTTGCCGCCGAACTCGGCGATCTGCTCGGGGCGCGGCCGGCCCCAGTGCTCCTTTAGCACGGTGTTGACGATCAGGCCGGGTCCGAGCAGCAACACCAGCAGCGCGAATGCGGTCGTGTTGCGGATGCGGCGCGCCTGCGGCGGCCGTGCCAGGCTGGCCCAGACCAGGGTGGCCAGCAGGGCCACGGCGATGGCGCCGATCAGCCAGGGCGTGCCCTTGTACAGCAGCTGCACCGGCCAGCTTGGGTCGAGGAAGAAGCCCTCGCCGGGGCGGTAGAACAGGCTGCTCAGCCGCAGGTCGATGGCCGGCGTCAGGTCCAGCGCGATCAGGGCGATCAGCACCGCCGGCAGCGCCTGCAGGATGCGCTGCCAGATCCAGGACAGCATCGAGATGTCGCTTTGTGCTTGAGCGCTCACGGGTTCACCTTCGGGTAGCCCTTGAAGTCTTGCAGGTACCAGACCTTGTAGTCGAGCGCGAAGTCGCGGTGCACGGTGACATGCAGCGGCGGCAGGCCCTCGACCGAGCCGAAGCCCTGCAGCACTTCCGGCGGCAGCCTGTCGGCATCGGTAATGTAGAGGAAATCGCGGCCGAGCTTGTCGTCCATGGTGGTGCTCAGCGCGTAGTGGCTGTCCATCACATGCTGCGGATTCCACAGCACCGCGTCGAGCGGGTGCGGATGCACGTAGTACATCAGCTCGGCCAGCACATCGCGCGAGTCGCCCAGGTAGAGGGCATTGGGATACTGCGCATGCAGTAGTTGCGCCTGCCGCCCCAGCTGAGCCCAGCCGCGCACCCGCTTGTAGGGATCGGGCAGGGTGAGGAACTCGCCGCAGTCCTCGAATTTGCGCCAGGCGCGCAGGCACTGCGACAGATTGCTCTTGTCCACCTGCTCGATTACGAAGTAGTGGGTCCAGGCGTCGAAGTGATAGGCGATGGGCATCAGCAGCAGGTTCAGCCCCAGGCCCACCGCCAGCAGGGTGGTGCGGCCGCGCTGCAGCAGCAGGGCCACCAGGAAGATGGTGGCGCTGGCGTAGGCCATCGCCCCCCAGTTGGCGTTGGCACGGCCGGCCAGGGCCTGCAGGCTGATCAGGCCGAGGAAGGGCAGGGCGAAGCAGGCCAGGAAGCGGTAGCGCTCGTCGGCATACCAGCTGCGCGGGCGCCACAAGGTCAGGGCCAGCCAGGCGGCGAAGAACACCGGCCCCATCACCCCGAACTGGCCGCCGAGGAATTCGCTCAAATGGTTCCAGTGCAGCCCGGCCTCGCCGTTGAGATGCGAGATGTCCTCGGTGTGGCGCAGCGTCGGCCAGCCGTGCTGCGCGTTCCACCACAGGTTGGGCGCGAACACCAGCAGGGCCAGGGCCATCGCGGCGTAGAGCCGGGGATTGCGGAAATGCCGCCGCAGCGCGGGCGTCAGCGCCAGGTGCAGCAGCACCGACAGGGCGAAGATCACCATGGTGTACTTGGTCAGCAGGCCCAGCCCGGCCGCGGCGCCGGCCAGTAGCCACCAAGACCAAGCACCGGCAGCCGCAGGCTGCCGGCCGATCCCTCTCTCCCTCCGGGAGAGGGGAGGGCCATCGGCGGATGCCCATGGCGGGGTGAAGGACGCGCCATCCGGTCCTTCAACCGCCCGCAGATACGCATACAGCGCCAGCGTCCAGAACAGGAAGAACGGCACATCGGTGGAGATGATCAGCGAGGACAGCGACACTCCCGGCAGCAGCAGGAAGGCCAGGGCGCTCCACAAGGCCACCTGGCCGCCGAACAGGCGCCGCGCGGTGGCCCAGATCAGCAGGGTGACCAGGGGGTAGAGCAGCAGGGCGCCGCTCTTGACGCAGAAGGCGCCGTCGCCGCAGGCCGCCGTGGTGAGGGCGATCAGGGCGGCGATGACCGGCGGCTTGGAGTAATAGCCCCAGTCCAGCTTCTGCGCCCAGGTCCAGTACTGGGCCTCGTCGACATACAGGTCCAGGCCGTCGAAATACAGGCTCAGGCCGCGATAGACGGTGACCAGCACCAGCAGCGCCAGCAATAGCCACAAACCGTGTTTTTCAACCCAGCCGGAGGGCTGGCCGGACGGGTTGGCGCTGCTGGTCGGGATCAAGGTCATTGTTCGGAAACTTATTTGCGGAACATTGTACCCATGCCCTGTGGTCTAATGACGGAATCACCTTATTACCACCATGCGAATTCCCTACGAGCTGCTGACCGGCCTGCGCTATACGCGCGCCAAGCGCCGCAACCATTTCATCTCGTTCATTTCGGCCACCTCGATGATCTGCATCGCCCTCGGCGTGGCGACGCTGATCGTGGTGCTGTCGGTGATGAACGGCTTCGAGAGCGAGATGCGCACCCGCATCCTCGGCATGGCCTCGCACGCCATCATCTACCGGCCGGGCGTGGGCATCGACAACTGGCAGGACCTGGCCAGCCTGGCCGCCAAGAACCCCAAGGTCGAGGCCACCGCTCCCTATATCGAGGGCGAGGCCATGCTGCGCGAGGGCGGGGACCTGTCCGGCACCCTGCTGCGCGGCATCGACCCCACGGCGGAGCAGACCGTCTCCGAGATCGGCAAGCACATGAAGGCCGGCAAGCTGGAAGACCTCAAGCCGGGCGAGTTCGACATCGTGCTCGGCGCCGAGCTGGCCGAGCAGCTCGACGCCAGCGTCGGCGACAAGATCGACCTGATGATCCCGCTGGCCACGGTGACCCCGGCCGGCATCCTGCCGCGCTTCCGCCGCTTCAACGTGGTCGGCATCTTCCAGGTCGGCATGTACGAGTTCGACCGCGGCCTGGTGCTGATCAACATCCAGGACGCCGCCGCCCTGTACCGCATGGGCGACCGCGTCACCGGCGTGCGGCTCAAGCTGCACGACCTGTTCCAGGCGCCGGAAGTGGCGCGGCAGATCGCGCAGCAGCTGCCGCAGCTGGTCTACATCAGCGACTGGACCCGCGAGCACGCCAACTTCTTCCGCGCCGTCGCCACCGAGAAGACGGTGATGTTCCTGATCCTGTCGCTGCTGGTCGGCATCGCCGCCTTCAACATCGTTTCCACCCTGGTGATGGTGGTGCAGGAGAAGCAGGCCGACATCGCCATCCTGCGCACCCTCGGCGCCACGCCGCGCTCGATCATGGTGATCTTCATGATGCAGGGCTCGATCATCGGCATCGTCGGCACCGTACTCGGCGTCGCGCTGGGCGTGACCCTGGCGCTCAACGTCGAGACCCTGATGCCGCTGCTGCAGGCGGCCACCGGTCACCAGTTCCTCGATCCCAGCATCTACTACATCAGCGACCTGCCGTCGCAGCTCACCGCCCACGACGTGATCCGCATCAGCCTGTTGTCGCTGGCCCTGGGACTGCTGTCCACGCTCTACCCCGCCTTGCGCGCCTCGCGGGTGCAGCCGGCCGAGGCACTGCGCTATGAATAATCCGCACGCCAATTCCGTCATCGCCTGCCAGGGCCTGGGCAAGACCTTCGACGATGGCCGCCTGCACATGCAGGTGTTCAGCAGCATCGACTTCACCCTGGCCAAGGGCGAAAGAGTTGCCGTGGTCGGCGCCTCCGGCGCCGGCAAGAGCACTTTCCTGCACCTGCTCGGCGGCCTCGACGCGCCGACCACGGGCGAGGTATGGGTGGCGGGCCAGAAGATGAGCGGCCTGTCCGATGCCGCGCGCGGCAAGCTGCGCAACGAGGCGCTCGGTTTCGTCTACCAGTTCCACCACCTGCTGGCGGAATTCACCGCGCAGGAAAACGTGGCCATGCCGCTGATGATCCGGCGCATGCCGCGGCAGCAGGCGCTCGAAGTGGCGGCCGCCCTGCTCAAGCGCGTCGGTCTGGGCGAACGCCTGGAGCACAAGCCGGGCGAGCTGTCCGGCGGCGAGCGCCAGCGCGCCGCGGTGGCCCGCGCCCTGGTGACGCGGCCGGCCTGCGTGCTGGCCGACGAGCCCACCGGCAACCTCGACACGCGCACCGCCGCCACGGTGTTCGATTTGATGCTGGAGCTGAACCGCGAACTCGGCACCAGCCTGGTCGTGGTCACCCACGACATGCGCCTGGCGGCGCGCATGGACCGCATCTGGCAGCTCGAAGGGGGCAGCCTGCGGCCTTACGACGGCGCCACTGCAGAAGCGGGTGCGCCAGCGGCCTGAAGCCGCTGCGCGCGTAACCAGCGCGGCGGCGCCGCGCGATCCGCTGTTGCCGTCAGTTGCGCTGTTCACCGCCGGCGCGCTGGCGCTGCTGGCCCTGCCATCGATTCCCGGGTTGCCCTGGCTAGCGGCCCTGTGCCTGCCGGCGCTGCTCCCTTGGCGCTGGCGCCGCTACTACGCCATGGCGGTGCTGGGCCTGCTGCTCGCCGCCTGGCGCGCGCAGGGGGCGATCGAGGAGCGCTGGCCCTTGGCGGACAGCGACCAGGAGTTCGTAGTGCAGGGCCGCATCGCCTCCCTGCCCGAAAAACGGCTCTCCGCCGGCATGAAGGAAGACAGCGCCGAGGAGGGCGAGGGACCGGACGCTGAAGCCGCGCTCAAACACGATTGGCGCTTCCTGTTCAGCCCACAGTCCAGTTCTGAAGTTACCACCCTGCCGCGGCTGATCCGTGTCTCCTGGTACCGCGGCGAGCACAGGCTGCAAGGCGGCGACTGCTGGACCCTCAAGCTGCGCCTGCGAGCTCCGCACGGCCTGCTCAATCCCGGCGGCTACGACTACGAGCAGTGGCTGTTCGAGCAGGGCATCGGCGCCACCGCCACGGTGCGCGACAGCAGCCCCTGCGAGGACCATTCGGGTTACCGGCTGCTGCGCGCCCGCCAGCAGGTGGTGAATCGCCTGGAGCAATGGCTGCCCGGCAATCCGGCCCTGGGCCTGGTGGCGGGGCTGGCGGTGGGCGACCGCTCGCTGTTGCAGGAGCAGGACTGGCACACCTTCAGGGTCACCGGCACTTCTCACCTGATGGCCATCGCCGGACTTCATATCGGCATGGTGGTGGCCGCGGTGTTCTTCGTGCTGCGCTGGCTGTGGGCCGCGTTTCCGCCGCTGTGCCTGCGGCTGCCGGCGCAGAAGGCGGCGATGCTGGGCGCGGTGCTGGCGGCCATCGTCTACGCCCTGATGTCCGGCTTCGAGCCGCCGGCGCAGCGCGCCCTGCTGATGCTGCTGTTCGGCTTCGCCGCGCTGTGGCTGGACCGGCCATCGCTGGTGCCGCGCGCGCTGGCCCTGGCCTGGTTCCTGATCGTCGCCGCCAGCCCGCTGGCCTTGCTCAGCCCCGGGCTGTGGCTGTCCTTCACCGCGGTGGCGGCGATCTTCTACGTCATCTCCGGGCGGCTGGGGCCGCATCGCCGCTGGCACGAATTGCTGGTGCTGCAACTCACCCTGAGCCTGGTGCTGCTGCCGCTGACCTTCTATTTCTTCCAGGGCGGCGGCTGGATCGGGCCGCTGGCCAACCTGGCGGTGGTGCCGCTGTTCACCCTGCTGCTGCCGGCCCTGCTGGTGGCGCTGGGCCTGGCCTGGCTCTGGCCGCCGCTCGGCGTGCCTGTGCTGGGCTGGGTTGCCCAGGGCATTTTCTGGGTGCGTGAAGCCCTGGGCTGGGCCGCTGTTCATGCGCCGGGGGCGTGGATCGCGGCCAGTCCGCCGCCGGCCTTGCTGCTGCTGGCGCTGCTGGGCATGGTCCTGCTGCTGGCGCCGCGTGGCCTGCCGCTGCGCGGCTTCTCCGCGCTGTGCTTCCTGCCCTTGTTCCTGCCGCTGGATCGCGCGCCGCGCGAGGGCTTTCAGCTCACCACCCTGGACGTGGGTCAGGGCCTGGCCGTGGTGGTGCGCACCTCGCAGCACACCCTGCTGTTCGACGCCGGCCCGGCTTTCGAGGACATATCCGACGCCGGGCGCTCGGTGGTGGTGCCCTACCTGCTCGGCGAGGGCGTGCACGAGCTGGACCTGATGATCATCTCGCATGCCGACCTCGACCACCGCGGCGGCGCCCCCGCGGTGCGGCGCCTGCTGGAAGTGGATCGCGAGATCGGCGCCCTGTCGAATGCGCCCTGCCGCGCCGGCCAGCGCTGGAACTGGGATGGCGTCGCCTTCGAAATCCTCAGTCCGCCCGCCGATGCTCCGCCCGATGCAAATTCCGCCTTGCCCCTGCACAGCAAGTCGGACCGCTACTGGCGCAACAACGGCGGCTGCGTGCTGCGCATCAGCGCCGGCAGCCACGCCGCCCTGCTCCCCGCCGATATCGAGGCGCCGATGGAAAAGCGCCTGCTGGCGGACATGCCCGACCAGCTGCGCGCCGATGTATTGCTGGCCGGGCATCACGGCAGCAAGACCTCATCCACCCAGCCCTTCGTCGACGCGGTGCAGCCGCAGCTGGTGATCTTTCCCGCCGGCTGGCACAACCGCTTCCAGTTTCCGCGTGAGCTGGTGGTCGATCGTTACCTGGCCGAGGGCGCCGAGCTGCATATGACGGGCAACGGTGGCGCCATCACGGTGCGGGTCACTAAAGATGGCGCTGGCGAAGTGGGCGATTGGCGTGCCGATCATCCGCGCTTGTGGCGCGAGCCGGCGGAGCCGGTGCCGCTGGATCTGAATTGAGATCGGATGGATGCGCTCGCACCTGTCATCCTGAGCGCAGCGAAGGATCTGGCTCTGCGCCAAAGCCAGCGAAGCGCATCAATCGAGCGCCGTGTCGCGGTAAACGATGCGCTTCGCTACGCTCAGCACATCCTACGTTAGAACGGCTCCTTGAATGGCCGCAAATCAATCTCCTGCGACCAGGCCGAGCGGTGCTGCACATGCAGCTGCCAGTAACTCTCGGCAATGGCCGCAAGATTGAGCAGGCCGCCTTCGCCTTTCGCCTGCGCCAGTTGCGGCACCAGGGTGTTGATGCGGTGGCCGTCGATGGCGCCGTCGATCACCACATGCGCGACATGGATGCCCTTGGGGCCGAACTCGCGGGCAAAGGACTGGCTCACGGCGCGCAGCCCAGCCTTGGCGGCGGCGAAGGCGACGAAATTGGGTCGTCCTCGGAGTGAGGCCGAGGCGCCGGTGAACAGCAGGGTGCCACGCTCGCGCGGCAGCATGGCCTTCACCGCTTCGCGGGCGAAGAGGAAGCCGCCGTAGGTGCCGACACGCCACTGCTCCTCGAAGAATTTGCCGCTGGTCTTGAGGCTGCTCTGTGGGTTGTTGCCGCCGGCGTTGTAGATCGCGGCTTCCACCAGGCCGAATGTTCCGGCCAGTTCCAGCAATGCGATCACCTGATCCTCGGAGGCGGCATCGGTGACCGCCGCGTGGGCGACTCCGCCCTGATCCCGGACCTGTTGCACCACGATGTCGAGATTCTTGCCGGTGCGTCCGGCCACCACGGCGGTATAACCCTCGCGGGCGAAGCGCAGGGCGACCGCTGTGCCCAGGCCTTCCACCGCGCCCACTCCCAGTACCACCGCCACCTTGTTATCGGACATGCGAGTGCCTCCCTGTCAGATCAGGGGCGCAGTGTCTCGCGATTGGGGCGCCCTGGACAGTGCCCAGGGATGCGGCAGCGGTGCGGTCTTACAGCTTGGTCGGATTCGGCGCGTCGCCGTAGACCTGCTTCGGATCGAACACCTTCTCGCTTTCCTCGAACTTCAGCACGCGGCCCCCATCGTCACTTTGGGCACCGGGGCCGACCGGCACCGAGCGGTAGAAGCAGGAGCGGTAGCCGACGTGGCAGCTGGCGTCGCCCGGAATCTCCACCCGCAGCCACACCGCGTCCTGGTCGTCGTCGATGCGCAGTTCCACCACTTTCTGTACCAGGCCGCTGGTGGCGCCCTTGTGCCACAGCACCTGCCGCGAACGGGAGTAGTAATGCGCCTCGCCGGTGGCGATGGTGCGCTTCAGCGCCTCTTCGTTCATGTAGCCCAGCATCAGCACCTCGCCGCTGCCGGCGGCGGTGGTGACGCAGGCGATGAGGCCGTGCTCGTCGAACTTCGGCGCCAGCTCGGTGCCTTCCTCGACCTGTTCGATGGAGACGCGGGCGGAGAACGGGATGTTGGCTTCGGCCTTGTTGCTCATGGCTGGCGGGGTGCTTGCGGGGCGTCTTTATAGCACAAAGGGGGCTGATTCCGGCATGGCTGAAAACGGTCTAGCGCATGCGGGAATGGGAGAACGAGTGGCTGCGCGCCGCCATTGGCGCGCGCATCCCGGCCCGGCCCCCCGGACCGCCGTAGCGGCCCGCGCCAAACCCTGGCCCGCCGCCGTAGCGGCCTGGAGCGAATCCGTGCCCCGGACCAAAGGCCGGGCCGCCGCCGTAGTGGCCCGGCCCGGGCCAGCCGCCGCCCCAGGGATGGCCACCTCGCCAGCCGGGGCCGCCGTAGGGGTAACCCGGGTAGTAGGAGCCTCCATAGGAGTAGAAACCGCCGCAAAACGGGCTGCAAACCGGGTAAAACGAGTAGTCCGGCCAGAACAGCGGGCCGTAATACGGTCCCCAGGCGGGGTCGTAGTAGGCCTCTTGATAACCGGCGTAGCCGGGATCGGGGCCATAGCCATAACCGTAGTCATAGCCGTAACCGGGGGCGTAAGGGTCCACGGCGCAGCCCGTAGCCAGCCAGGACAGGGCCGCGATCAGCAGAACGCGTAGTTTTCGGCTGCCCTTCATGACCCTCATTCTGCGCCGTTCACAGGTGATTACGCCCCGGCGCCGCTATTTGGACCGGCCGGGAGGGTGCGCGTTCCCCCGGGCCAGAGCGCCCTTCATCACACCCTCGTAAGCACGGACTTCGACGCTGCTGCCCGGGTGTTGCGCCGCGGTGTCCACCGCCAGGTATTCGGCGATGCGCTCCACCGTGGTGTCGCTGTCGAGCAGCTCGCAGCGGCTTTCCGGCAGCTCCAGCTCGAAGGCGCCTTCGGCGGCGGTATAGGCGAAGCGCAGGCGGCCATTCTGCCGCCGCAGCAAGTCCTCGCGCGTGCCCAGGTAGATGTCCTGCCAGCGCTGTGCCCAGGCGGCTTCCAGCGTCGGTTCACGGCGGCCGTCGAGCTGGATGTGCAGGCGCGAGCGGTGGCCGTGGGCGATGCGCTGGCACTGGCCGGCATGCTTCTTCAGGCCATGGGTGTAGTGGTAATACGCCCCGTCGATGCGCTCGTGACGCAGATGCAGGCGCACCTGGGCCACGTTGGCCGGCACTTCCTGGGCCAGGATTGGCTGCAGATGGACCGCCAGGCTATCGCTATCGACATGCGCCGCGTCGAGCAGGGTGAGCGCCTGCGGCGGCGCGTGGTGCTCGATCGGCCCGGCGGCGGGGCCGTGAAATTCCAGGCTGATGCGCTCGGCCCCCCGCTGCAGCTTGAGGCCGGGATGGCGGGCCGGGACGATCAGGGTGTGGTCGGCGCTGCCGTCCAGGGCGCGCTTCAGCCGCTTTTTCACCTCGCCGAAATCCAGCACCATCGACTGGTCGTCGAGATCGCCTTCCAGCTCGATGTCGACGATCCAGCTTTCGCCCACCAGCCCGCGCTGCGCGTCGAGATAGGCGCAATCGATGACGGTGAGCTGTTCGACGAAAAGACTGGTCACGGCGGGGTCACGGATATTTGGGGAAAGAGGGGGCGGGAGGTGAGGTGCGGCGGCGCAGGGCTTATTTTAACAGCGGGGTGTCCCGGCGGCCGGGCGTGGGCCGGCTATGGGTTAAAATCGCCGCCTTTCCGCAGTTCTGGTCCAAATGTCCGACATGCCCCCGGTTGTCACGCGCTTTGCCCCCAGCCCCACCGGCTATCTGCACATCGGCGGCGCGCGCACGGCGCTGTTCAGCTACCTGTATGCCAAGCGGCACGCGGGCAAGTACCTGCTGCGCATCGAGGATACCGACCTGGAGCGCTCCACCCAGGAGGCGGTGACGGCGATTTTCGAGGGCCTGGACTGGCTCGGCCTGCCGTCCGACGTCGAGCCTGTGTTCCAGACGCAGCGCTTCGACCGCTACAAGGCGGTGATCGAGCAGATGCTGGAAGCCGGCACGGCCTACCACTGCTACGCCTCCAAGGATGAGCTGGACCAGATGCGCGCGGCGCAGATGGCGCGCAAGGAAAAGCCGCGCTACGACGGTCGCTGGCGCCCGGAAGCCGGCAAGACCCTGCCGCCGCGCCCCGAAGGCGTGCAGCCGGTGGTGCGCTTCCGCAATCCGCAGGAAGGCGAGGTGCTGGTGGACGACCTGATCAAGGGGCCGATCAGTTTCCAGAACAGCGAGCTGGACGATCTCATCATCGCCCGCGGCGACGGCACGCCCACCTACAACTTCTGCGTGGTGGTGGACGACTGGGACATGGGCGTCACCCATGTCATCCGCGGCGACGACCACGTCAACAACACGCCGCGCCAGATCAATATCCTCAAGGCCCTCGGCGCCGAGCCGCCGGCCTACGCGCACGTGCCGATGATCCTCGGCGCGGATGGGGTGAAATTGTCCAAGCGCCACGGCGCGGTCGGCGTGATCGAGTACCGCGCCCTCGGCTTCCTGCCGGAGGCGCTGCTCAACTACCTGGTACGGCTGGGCTGGAGCCACGGCGACCAGGAGTTGTTCAGCCACGCCGAAATGCTGGAGATGTTCGACATCACCAAGGTGCAGAAGGCGCCGGCGCGCTTCGACATGGAAAAGGCCGTCTGGGTCAATCACCAGTACCTGAAGGCTGCCGATCCGCAGCACGTGGCGCCGGAATTCGACTGGCACCTGCGCCGCGTCGGCGTCGATCCCGCCCAGGGCCCGGCGCTCGCCGCCGTGATCGAGCAGCAGCGCGAGCGCTGCAAGACCCTGGTGGAGATGGCGGAGAAGTCCAAATTCTTCTTCGCCGAACTCGACGGCTACAACGAGAAAGACGCCGCCAAGCACCTCACGGCGGACGGCGCCGCGCTACTGGATGAGCTGCGTGCCAAACTGGAAGCACTGCCCGAATGGACCGCGCCGGCCCTGCACGAAACCGTCAACGGCTTCGCCGAAGCGCGCGGCCTGGGTCTGGGCAAGGTGGCGCAGCCGATCCGCGTCGCCGTGGCCGGCATGGCCATCTCACCGCCGATCGACCAGACCCTGTTCCTGCTGGGACGCGAGCGAACTCTTCAGCGGCTGGCAGCCGCCGTGAGCTACGTTCGCAACAAACCGTAGGGTGGGTTGGCGAAGTAGGGCGGGCCGTGCCCGCCATCGAAGTACGCGCTGAGACAACGGCGGGCATGGCCCGCCCTACAAACCCGCCTTCGCGGGAATGACAACGAGAGATTCGCAAGATGTCCATCCAAATCACGTTCCCGGACGGGAACCAGAAGTCCTTCGATGCCCCGCCGACGGGCCTGGAAATCGCCCAGGGCATCAGCCCCGGCCTGGCCAAGAAAGCGGCGGTGGTGCGCGTCAACGGCGAGCTGTGGGACCTGACGCGGCCGATCGATCGCGACGCGAAGTTCGAGATCGTCACGCGCGACAAGCCGGAAGCCCTGGAAGTGATCCGCCACGACGCCGCCCATGTGCTGGCGCAGGCGGTGCAGGAGCTGTTCCCCGGCACCCAGGTCACCTTCGGCCCGGCCACGGAGACGGGCTTCTACTACGACTTCGCCCGCAGCGAGCCGTTTACCGAGTCCGACCTGGCGAGCATCGAGGCGCGCATGCGCGATATCGTCAAGCGCGACCTGCCGATCCGGCGCGAAGTGTGGCCGCATGACCAGGCGGTGCAGTACTTCGAAAAATCCGGCGAGAAGTTCAAGGCCGAGTGGATCCGCGACGGCATCAAGGCCGACGAAGAGCTGACCATCTACCGCCAGGGCGACCAATGGCTGGACATGTGTCTGGGCCCGCACCTGGCTTCCACCGGCAAGCTCGGCACCGCCTTCAAGCTGACCAAGGTCGGCGGCGCCTACTGGCGCGGCGACGCCAACAATGCGCAGCTGCAGCGCATCTACGGCGTGGCCTTCGCCACCGAGCAGGAGTTGAAGGACTACTTGCACATGGTCGAGGAGGCGGAGAAGCGCGACCATCGCCGCCTGGCCAAGCAGCTCGACCTGTTCCACCAGCAGGAAGAAGCGCCGGGCATGGTGTTCTGGCATCCCAAGGGCTGGGCCATCTGGCAGTCGGTGGAGCGCTACGTGCGCGGCGTCTACAAGCGCAGCGGCTACCAGGAGGTGCGCGGCCCGCAGATCATGGACGTGAGCCTGTGGCAGAAGTCCGGCCACTGGGAGAACTATCACGACAACATGTTCTTCACCGAGTCGGAGAAGCGCACCTACGCCCTGAAGCCGATGAACTGCCCGGGGCATGTGCAGATCTACAACGCCAACCTGCACAGCTACCGCGATCTGCCGATCCGCTACGCCGAGTTCGGCGGCTGCCACCGCAACGAGCCGAGCGGCGCGCTGCACGGCATCATGCGCGTGCGGGCCTTCACCCAGGACGATGGCCACATCTTCTGTACGCCGGAGCAGGTGGAAGCCGAGGTCACCGCGTTCCACAGCCAGGCGATGCAGGTCTACGCCGATTTCGGCTTCAACGACATCGAAGTCAAGATCGCGCTGCGCCCGGACAAGCGTATCGGCGAAGAAGCCGCCTGGGACCGCGCCGAGGAAGGGTTGCGCGCGGCCCTGCGCAGCGCCGGCGTGGAGTGGACCGAGCTGCCGGGCGAGGGTGCGTTCTACGGGCCCAAGATCGAGTACCACCTGCGCGATTCGATCGGCCGCGCCTGGCAGGTCGGCACCATGCAGATCGACCCGATGATGCCGGAACGCCTCGGCGCCAGTTACATCGACGAGCACTCCAACCGCCAGATTCCGGTGATGCTGCATCGCGCCGTGGTCGGCTCGATGGAGCGCTTCATCGGCATCCTGCTCGAGCACCATGCGGGCGCCCTGCCGCTGTGGCTGGCTCCGGTGCAGGCGGTGGTTGCGCCCATCGTCTCCGACGCCGACGCCTACTCGCGCGACGTCGCCGCCGCTCTCGACAGCGCCGGTCTGCGCGTCGAGACCGATCTGCGCAACGAGAAGATCACCTACAAGATCCGCGAGCATTCGCTGCAGAAGGTGCCGGTCATTGTCGTGGTCGGCCGCAAGGAAGCGGAAGAAAAGACCGTGACCCTGCGCCGCCTCGGCTCGGAACGGCAGGAAACCCTGCCGCTGGCGGAGGCGGTGGCCAAGCTCGCCGCCGACGCCGCGCCGCCCCGATGAACCGGCGCGGCCTGCTGTTCGCCGCCTGCCTGGGCCTCTGTGCCCAGGCAGCGGCGTTCGCTGCCGTTGCGGCGGGCGAGGGCTATACCCTGCGCGGCGACTTCGAGCAGGGCGCCCTGGTGTTCGGGCGCACCGATCCGGCGGCCAGCGTCGCGCTCGACGGCCGCAAGCTGCTGCTCACCGCCAAGGGCGAGTTCGTCTTCGGCTTCGACCGCGATGCCGGGCCGCAGGCGGAGCTGCGCGTGAAGCTGCCCGGTCAGGCCGAGCTGGTAAAGCACTACACCGTGCGCAAGCGCGAGTGGGAGATCCAGCATATCGAGGGGCTGCCGCCGAAGCTGGTCAACCCGCCGCCGGAAACCGAGCAGCGCATTGCCGCCGAGGCGAAAATCATCAGCGCCGCGCATCAGCGCGACAGCGCCATCGACGATTTCACCCAGCCTTTCATGTGGCCGGCCAGCGGCCGCGTCTCCGGCGTGTTCGGCAGCCAGCGCATCCTCAACGGCACGCCCAAGCAGCCGCATTACGGCGTGGACATGGCGGTCCCGACCGGTACGCCGGTGCACGCCCCGGCGGGCGGCATCATCGCCCTGGCCGAGCCGGACCTGTATTTCACCGGCGGCACCATCATCGTCGACCACGGCCACGGCCTGTCCTCGGTGGTGGTGCATCTGTCGAAGCTGCTGGTGCAGCCGGGCGAACACGTGCGGCGCGGTCAGGTCATCGCCCTGTCCGGCATGACCGGGCGCGCCACCGGGCCGCATGTGCACTGGGGCGTTTACTGGTTCGGGGCGCATGTCGACGCGCAGCGGCTGGTGGAGCCGATGGCGCCGGGAAACAAGCCTTAGATTTCGTAGGGCGCAATAAGCGAAGCGCATTGCGCCGGAATGGGCGATGGCATCAACGGCGCAATCCGCAGCGTTTATTGCGCCCTTGCCAGCTGCCCGAACATTCACGCGACTTGATCGTGCCGCCATGGCCCATACATTGCGGATGTCAGGACTTGCCAGAGCCGCTCACTGTCCTGTCCCCCTTTATCCGGTTCGCTGAAGCTCCGGCATGTCCCGAGCGGCGGACGTTCGATGATTCGAAATGAGGTCTCTGACTAAATGGAAGCCGGCGCGCCTATATCCGACTCTACCGCCATCCAGTCCAAGCCCGGTGCGAGCGTGGGACTGATTCACTTCGCGCTGGCGATGGGCGGTTTCGCCATCGGTACGACCGAGTTTGCGACCATGAGCCTGCTGCCCTACTTCGGGCGGGACCTGGGCATCGATGCTCCGACTGCCGGCCATGTGATCAGCGCTTATGCGCTGGGCGTGGTGGTGGGCGCTCCGCTGATCGCCGTGCTGTCGGCGCGCATGGCCAAGCGCAGCGTTTTGATCCTGCTGATGGGCGCCTTTGCACTGGCGAACGGCCTGTCCGCGCTGGCGCCGAGTTATGGCTGGATGCTGCTGTTCCGCTTTTGCAGCGGGCTGCCGCATGGCGCCTACTTCGGTATTGCGATGCTGGTGGCCGCGACGATCGTGCCGCCGGACAAGCGCACGGCCGCGGTGGGGCGCGTGCTGCTCGGGCTCACCGTAGCCACCATCATCGGTGTGCCACTGGCCAACTGGCTGGGGCAGAGCGTGGGCTGGCGCTGGGGCTTCGTCGTCGTCGCGCTGCTGGCGCTGATGACGGCCGTCATGGTGGCGCTATACGCGCCGCGGGATCGCCCCAGCACCGACGCAAGCCCGCTGCGCGAGCTCGGCGCACTCCGGCGCGGCCAGGTCTGGCTGACACTGGCGATCGGTGCGGTCGGGTTCGGCGGCGTGTTCTCGGTCTACACCTACCTGGCCGATACGCTGGAGCAGGTGACCGGCGCGGCGCCGCATGCGCTGCCCTGGGTGCTGGCCGTCTTCGGTATCGGCATGACCATCGGCAACCTGCTCGTCCCGCGCTTCGCGGATCGGGCCCTGATGCCGACCGCTGCCGCGCTGCTGATCTACGCAGCCCTGTGCCTGGCGCTGTTTCCGCTTGCGGCACATCACCTGTGGAGCATCACGCTCGACATGTTTGCCATCGGCTGCGGCTGTGCCCTGGCCACCGTATTGCAAACCCGCCTGATGGACGTGGCCGGCGATGCCCAGCGGCTGGCGGCGGCACTCAACCATTCGGCCTTCAATGCCGCCAATGCCCTCGGGCCGTGGCTGGGCGGCCTGGCCATCGCGGCGGGTTACGGCTGGACTTCGACCGGCTGGGTCGGATGCGCCCTGGCGCTCGGCGGCCTGGCGTTCTGGGCGGCGTCGGCCATCGGCATGAGGCGCGCCGGGTCCGCGGCAGCTTAATCCTCAAGCCGAGGCGCTTCATCATCCTGTTACTCGCGGGAACGACAATTGCGGATCGCTCAGCGCTCCAGGGATACCGCAATGAAACGCCCGTGCCGCACCGTGCACTTCGACCGGCTCAAGCTGCCGCCGCCGGCCCAGGTCAGCCGCCGCCAGTTCCTCAGCCGCGGCGCGGGCGCGCTGGCCGCGGGCGCCATGGTCGCCGGCGGAGTCGGTTGCGGACAGTCATCGCCGGTCGACGGGGCCAGCTGCTCGCCGGCCAGCGCGGCGAGCGGCGGCACGGCACCGGCGGACGGCACGCTGCAGCAGCAGGCGCTGGCCGCGCTGGGCCGCACCACCATGCGTCAGCCCGGATCACGCCCAAATCCGAACCTGGCGGCGGGTACCGACACCATGCCGCAGATCCAGCACATCGTGATGCTGATGATGGAGAACCACTCCTTCGACAATCTGTTCGGCATGCTCGGCCGCGGCGACGGCTTCACGCTCGACTGCAACGGCCTGCCCACCGCATCGAACCCCTACGGCGACGGCCGCATCCAGATGGCGTTCGAGATGCCGACCACCTGCCAGCTCTCGGGCAAGCCGAGCCAGGAGTGGGCCGCCAGTCACCAGCAGTACGCCGGCGGCGCGCTCGACGGTTTCGTGCAATCGGCCAGCGGCCCGGTGGCGATGGGCTACTGGACCGGCAAGAGCCTGCCCTTCACCTACGCCCTGGCCTCCACCTTCCCGATCGGCGACCGCTTTTTCTGCTCGCTGCTGGGCCAGACCGATCCGAACCGCCGCTTCCTGATCGCCGGCACCGCGGCCGGCATGACCGACGACAGCGGCGTCTCGGACCTGAGCTATCTGCTGCCGGGCAATGGCACCATCTTCGACACCCTGGGCGCCTACGGCATCACCTGGCGCGACTACTGCGCCAATTTCCCGCTGGGGGCGACGGCGGAGCTGTATCCCTATGACGATCTGGCCAATCTGGTCAACAAGAGGACGCTGGACGATTTCTTCAGCGACGCCGCGGCCGGCACGCTGCCGGGTTTTTGCATCGTCGATCCGAACTTCAGCACCCAGTCGCAGGAAAACCCGCAGGACATCGTGGTGGGCGAGAAGCTGATGGCGCAGGTGGTCAACGCCATCGGCGCCTCGCCGGCCTGGGCCAATACCCTGCTGATCATCAACTACGATGAGCATGGCGGCTACTACGACCATGTGCCGCCGCCGGCGGCCCTGGCGCCGGACCTGATCCCGCCCCTGGTGCAGCCGGGCCAGGAGCTGTACGAGGGCTATCAGCGCTACGGCTTCCGCGTGCCCTCGGTGCTGGTTTCGCCGTATGCCAAGCGCGACTACGTCAGCCACCTGGTTTACGACCACACCTCGGTCCTGGCCCTGATCGAGCGCAAGTGGAACCTGCCGGCGTTGACCTACCGCGACGCCAATGCCAACGACCTGACCGACTTCCTCGACCTCGCAGCGATGGCCGCCGGCGAGCCCACTTTCCCCGCGCTGCCCTCGTTCCCCGCGTCCGGCGACAACGCGGACACCGAGGCTTGTCTGAGCAGCGGAGCGGGGGTCATTCCGCCGCCCGGTTCGATCATCGGTTGACTTACCCCGGCGGCCACTTCAGCGGCCGCCCGGCCAGCACGTGCAGATGGATGTGAAACACGCTTTGCCCGGCGCCGGCGCCGTTGTTCATCACCACGCGGAAGGCCTCGCCGAAGCCCGCGTCCGCCGCCACCTTGTTGGCCACCAGCATCAGGTGGCCTAGCACGGCCTGGTCTTCCGCCGTGGCGTCGATCAGGCGGGGGATCGGCTTGCGCGGGATCACCAGCAGGTGCAGGGGCGCGCCGGGGTTGATGTCCTTGATCACCACGCAATGCTCGTCTTCGTGGACGAAATTGCCTGGAATCTCGCGGTCGATGATCTTTTCGAACAGGGTCTTGGCCATGGCGCTCGGGTCAACCGGGTAGGGGGGCTTTCGGCCAGTTTAAGCGAAGCGGGGCCGCGAGTTGATACCATGGCCGTCCCGTGACCGCCGCCAAAGCCTTGAACGCCGCTTCCGACCCGTATCGCCCCGCCGCCGTCTACCGCCGTCTGCTGCGCTATGCGGCGCCGCACTGGAAGGTGTTGGTGCTGGCCTTGCTGGGCATGATGGTGTTCGGTGGCTCGGACGCGGTGGTGCTGTACCTGGTGCATGGCCTGACCAACACCTTCGCCGATCACGATCCGCTGGTGATCCGCTGGATGCCCTGGGAGATCCTGGGCCTGTTCCTGGTGCGCGGCGTGGCGAACTTCACTTCGTCTTATGGCATGGCCGCGGTGGGCCAGGGCGTGGTGGCGCGGATGCGCCAGCAGCTGTTCCGGCACATGCTGCTGGTGCCGGTGAGCTATCACGACCGCACCCGCACCGCGGACCTCCAGGCCAAGCTGACCTACCACGCCAGCCAGATCGCGGACTCCGCATCCAGCGTGCTGGCCTCGATCATCCAGGGCGGCATTTCCGCCATCGCTCTGCTCGGCTCGATGTTTTACCTGAGCTGGCGCCTGACCCTGTTCGCCCTGCTGATCGCCCCGCCGGTGGCCCTGTCCATGAACTGGGTCAACCGCCGTTTCCGCACGGTATCGGAGCGCATCCAGAATTCGATGGGCGGCATGACCCACGCCGCCGACGAGCTCATCACCGGGCGCCGCGTGGTCAAGCTCTACGGCGGCGACAATTTCGTGCTGGAGAACTTCCGGCGGATCAACGATTACCTGCGCCGGCAAAGCCTAAAGATGACGGCGGCCGGCGCCGTCAGCACCAGCTCGCTGGAACTGATCGCTGGCATCGGCGTGGCGGCGCTGGTGGCGCTGGCGTTCAGCCCGCGCATGCTGGAAGCGATGACGCCGGGCGATTTCGTCTCGTTCCTGGTGGCGATGCTGTCGCTGCGCCAGCCGATCAGCGCCATGACCGGCCTGAGCGAGCGCATCCAGCGCGGCGTGGTGGCGGGCGCCGATCTGTTCGGCTTTCTCGATACGCCGGTGGAACAAGACAGCGGCAGCCGTCCACTGCTGCGCGCTCACGGCGCCCTGCGCTTCGACGATGTGCGCTTCAGCTACAGCGAGGACAAGGCCGATGCGCTGGCTGGCGTCACCCTCGACATCCCGGCGGGCAAGACCGTGGCCTTCGTCGGCCAGTCCGGCGGCGGCAAGTCGACCCTGCTGTCGCTGATCCCGCGCTTCTATGACCCGGCCAGCGGGCAGGTGCTGCTCGATGGCGTCAACCTGCGCGAGTACCGCCTCAGCGACCTGCGCCGGCAGATCGCCCTGGTCGACCAGAACGTGGTGCTGTTCAACGCCAGCATCGCCGAGAACATCGCCTATGGCTCGGCCGACGCTTCGCGCGAGCGCATCGAAGAAGCGGCGCGCCGGGCTTGCGCCTGGGATTTCATTCAGAACCTGCCGCAGGGACTGGACACGCCGCTGGGCCAGGATGGCGGCGGCCTGTCCGGCGGCCAGCGCCAGCGCATCGCCATTGCCCGCGCCCTGTACAAGGATGCGCCGATCCTGATTCTGGACGAGGCCACCTCGGCGCTGGACACCGAGTCCGAGCGCTATATCCAGCAGGGCCTGGAGGAGTTGATACGGGGCCGTACCACGCTGGTCATCGCCCATCGACTGTCCACCGTGCAGAATGCCGACCTGATCGTGGTGATCCAGGACGGCCGCGTGGTGGAGCAGGGCAGCAATACCGAATTGCTGGCGCGCGGCGGCGTCTATGCCTCGCTGCATCGCCTGCAATTCCGTGAAGCGGACACCGCCGAAGAGGCGGTCGTCTGAAACGTGAAGCTCTCGCTCAACCATCTCTGGTACCGCCCGGCTCCACCGCCCGGCTGGCTGCGCCCGCTGTCCTCGCTCTACGGTTCGGTGTCCGCCGACCTGGCGCGCAACCGCAAGGCGGCCGCTGTGCACCTGCCCATCCCGGTGATCGTGGTCGGCAACATCACCGTCGGCGGCACCGGCAAGACGCCGTTCGTGCTGTGGCTGGTGGAGCGCCTGCGCGCGCAGGGCTGGCGGCCCGGCGTGATCAGCCGCGGCTACGGCGGCTGCTCGCCGGAATACCCGCTGCGCGTCAGCGCCACCACCGATCCCGCCTGGGCCGGCGACGAGCCCGCGCTGATCGCGCGCCGGCTCGACGTGCCGGTGGCGGTGGCGCCGGATCGCGTTGCCGCGGCACGCCTGCTGCTCGACGCCGGCGAAGTGAACATCCTGGTCACCGACGACGGCCTGCAGCATTACCGCCTGGCGCGCGACATCGAGATCTGCGTCATCGACGGCAGCCGCGGCCTCGGCAACGGCGCCCTGCTGCCGGTCGGTCCGCTGCGCGAGCCACCGTCGCGGCTGCGCGAAGTGGACCTGGTGGTGGTCAACGGCGGCGGCTGGCGTGAGGACGGCGTCGCCACGCTGGACATGAGCCTGTGCACCACCAAGGCCCTGCCGCTCGCCGGCGGCGAGCCGCGGCCGCTGTCCGCCTTCGCCGGCGGCAAGGTCCACGCCGTGGCCGGCATCGGCAATCCCGAGCGCTTCTTCGCCTCGCTGCGCGGCGCCGGCATCGAGGTCATCCCGCACCCGTTTCCCGACCATCACCGCTATACCGAAATCGACTTGGCTTTCGACGGCGCGCTGCCGCTGCTGATGACCGAGAAGGACGCGGTCAAGTGCGGCGAGCTGGCCCGCCCCAATCACTGGTTCGTGCCTGCGCAGGCGGTGATTGCGGCGGAGGGGGCGGCGCTTGTGCAACAATTGCTGGATAAGCTGCCGCACGCATCCGACTAGCTGACCCGCCGAATATCCTATGGACAAGCGCTTACTCGACATCCTCGTCTGCCCCGTCTCCAAGGGGCCGCTGGAATGGCGCGCCGACCGGCAAGAGCTGTGGTGCAAGTCCTCGCGCCTGGCCTATCCGGTGCGCGACGGCATTCCGGTGATGCTGGAGGAAGAGGCGCGTGCGCTGAGCGATGAAGAGCTTGGCCGCTAGCGCGCCGACGTTCTCGTGACCCCTTTCAAGATCGTCATCCCGGCCCGGCTCGGCTCCACCCGCCTGCCGCGCAAGGTGCTGCGCCCGCTGCACGGCAAGCCGCTGCTGCAATGGGTGTGGGAGGCGGCGCGCGCATCCGCCGCGGAACAGGTCATCGTCGCCGCCGACGACGCCGAGGTGCTTGACGCCTGCCGCGCCTTCGGCGCCGATGCGCGGCTCACCGCCGCCTCGCACCAGTCGGGCACCGACCGCATCGACGAGATCGCGCGCACCGCGGGCTGGAGCGACGACACCCTGGTGGTGAACCTGCAGGGCGACGAGCCGCTGATGCCGCCCGCGCTGATCCGCCAGGCCGCGCAGCTGCTCGCCGGCGATGCCGGGGCCGACATCGCCACGCTGTGCCATCCGCTGCACGCGCGCGAGGAATGGCTCAATCCCAACGTGGTCAAGCTGGTGATGGATTCCTTGGGTTACGCGCTGTATTTCTCGCGCGCGCCTATACCATGGAAGCGCGAGGGCACCAGCGCGGAGTCGCCGCTGCCGCGGGGCCTGGCCTTCCGCCATATCGGCCTGTATGCCTACCGCGTCGGCGCGCTGCGCCGCTTCAGCGCTTTGCCGCCGGCGCCACTGGAGAGCTGCGAAATGCTGGAGCAGCTGCGCGCGCTCAGCCACGGCCTGCGCATCAAGGTCGGCATTTCCGAAGCGCCGCCGCCGCGCGGCGTGGACACCGAGGATGATCTCGCCGCTGTCGATGCCCTGCTGGCCTCACGCTGAACTTCTACAGCCAGAAATGACCAATCCCGACGGTTCGATGCCGCCCCCGCGGCTGACGCCCTGGCGCCGCTTTCTGGCGTGGATGAATATGCTGTTCATCGATCACTCGATGTTCCGCTTCTTCTTCAACACGCGGCACGCCATCGCGTCCGACTGCTACCGCTCCAGCCACCCCATGCCCTACCAGCTGCGCGCCGCGCAGCGGGCCGGCGTGCGCTCGGTGCTGAGCCTGCGCGGCGACGAGACGCACATCGGCTCCAACGTGCTGGAAATCGAAACCTGCCGCGACATCGGCCTGGTGTTGATCCATGAGCCGATCGGCTCGCGCGATCCGCCCGAGCGGGACCAGATCCTGCGCATCAAGCGGCATTTCGACCAGCTGCCGCGGCCCTTGCTGCTGCACTGCAAGTCCGGCGCCGACCGCGCCGGCCTGGTCAGCGCGATTTACTTGCTGGTCGAGAAGAAGCAACCGCTCGCGGTGGCGATGCGCGAGCTGAGCCTGCTGCGGCACGGCCATGTGCACCAGGCCCAGACCGGCGTGCTGGATCATTTCCTCGAATGCTACGGCGAGCATCAGCGCGCCCACGGCACCGAGTTCATGGACTGGATCGAGCATCACTACGACCGCGAAGCGGTGCGCACCTCGTTCCATTCCAACTGGTGGGCCAACAAGCTGGTGAACGGCGTCCTGCGGCGGGAGTAAAACTGGCGCGATGCGGCGGGATTGTCCGACTCTTCCTCGCCGCCTCTCAGGGCACATTTGCTTTACTCATATACAGCTCCCCTCTCCCGCTCGCGGGAGAGGGGGCGGCATGGCGGCATCTAAGCCGAAAACGCTCTAAGGAAACTCTGATCAAACGTCACCCCGGCGAAAGCCGGGGTCCAGAGCCCCAAGCGCGGCGCTGGATTCCCTGGATTCCGGCTTTCGCCGGAATGACGATTCTTGAATTGTTCAGAGTTTCCCTAACAAAAAAACCCCCGCAGCGGCTTCCGGCCGCTGCGGGGGTTTTTATTGCCGTACCAATCAGTGCTGGTGATCGACGTGCAGCTTTTCTTCCTGCTCCGGGCCAGCGCTCTGCGTCTCGGCCGGTTGCGCCGCGGGCTCGGGCTGGTGATGCTCGATGCGCGGTTCCGGGGCATGCTGTACCGGCTCCGCTGCCGGCGCGGCGGGGCGTTCCTCGTGCGTCACCACCGGTTCCGGACGGTGAGCGGGCTCCACCTGCTCCGAAGCGGCTTCTACCGGCGCCGGACGTTCCGCGTGCTGCGGTTCAACCGGCTTCGGTTCCGCCGGTGCGGCGTGGGGCAGGTTCATTTCGCTCTGCACCGGCGACCGCGCGGGAGAGTGAACAGGTTCCCGGGCCGGTTCCCTGGCGGCTTCGGGGGCCGCTTCGCCGGCTGATTCGCTTGCCGGTTCCCGTACTGATTCCTGTGCGGACTCCGGCACGTATTCATGCCGCGCCTCGGCGCTGCCGTGCTCCGGCTGTGCCTGCGGCTCGAATTCCGCGCCTTCCTCGGCGCCATCAGCTTCAGCGGAGGCCGGCTCGAAGCCGCCTTCGCGCGCGGCATGGGCGCCGCCGGACTGCTGCGCCTGCGCGCCGCCTTCACCGCCGCGTCCACCACGGCCGCGGCCACGACGCCCGCGACGGCGGCGTCCGCCGCCTTCGCGCTCGGTCGTGCCTTCGGCGGCGCTGGCGCCCTCTTCCGCACGCGGCTGCTGCTGTGCCGCCGCCTCACCCTCGGGCAGGCCCTGCGCGGCAGTCGCCTCGTTGTTCTGCGTCAGGTTCTGCTCGGCGTTCTGTTCCGGCTGCTGCACCGGATTCTGTGCGAGATTCTGCTGGATCGGCTCCAGCTCCGGGCCCGGCTCCCTGGCTCCATTCGGCTGCTGCTGCGGACGCTCGTTCTCGGCGCCGGCCTGGGCTGCGTTCTGCCCCTGGCCACCCTGGGCGCGGTTGCCGCCCTGGCGGCGGTTGCCACCGCCCTGATTGCTGCCCCCCTGATTACCACCTTGATTCTGCTGCGGGCGCTGCTGTTGCTGGCCGCGCTGCTGGTTGCGGCCCTCGTTGCGCCCTTCATTGCGGTTGTCGCCGCGCGGCTGCTGCCCATCGCGGCGGCCCTCACCGCGGCCTTCACCGCGCGGCTCGCCACGGTTCTCGCCGCGCCCTTCGTTGCGGTTGTCGCGGCGCTGCTGGTTGCGGCCTTCATTGCGGTTGTCGCCGCGCTGTCCGTCGCGACGGCCTTCGCCGCGCTCGCCCGGACGCTGGTCACGGCGCGACTGGTCGGGGCGTCCATCGCGGCGCCCATCGCGCGACGGGCGTGGCGGCGGCAGGGTGGCTACCGGCTTCTCGGGCGCACGCGGCGCCGGCGTGAACAGCTTCTTCAGCCAGGCCCAGAAGCCGCCGCTGGCCACCGGCTGCAGCACCGGGGCGGGGGTGGCGATGGGGGCGGGCGCCGGGGCGGCCGGCAGCAGGGCCTTCACCGCGGCCTCGGCCTGCGGCTTGACCGCCGCTTGCGCGGCGCTCGGCGTGCCCAGAGCGGCGCGCGCTTCGGCGCCGAAATCCTGCGGCAGCTTGTAGCTGAGCGCGGCGTTGTTGTCCTGCTGCAGGTGATCGGTGCGCACGCGCAGGATTTCGTAGTTCGGCGTCTGCAGCGTCTCGTTCGGCACCAGGGTGATGGTGACGAGGTAGCGCGATTCCAGCTCGGCGATGGGGCCGCGCTTTTCGTTGAGCAGGAAGGTCGCGGTATCCACCGGCAGCTGCGCGATGACGCGGCCGGTGCGGTCCTTCATGCATTCTTCTTCGATCAGGCGCAGCACCGACAGGGCCAGCGATTCGACGCTGCGGATCTGGCCGCGGCCTTCGCAGCGCGGGCAGGCGATCTGGGTGTGCTCGCTGAGCGAGGGGCGCAGGCGCTGGCGCGACATCTCCATCAGGCCGAAGCGCGACAGGCGGCCCAGCTGCACGCGGGCGCGGTCCTGCGAGCAGGCGTCGGCCAGGCGCTTTTCCACCTCGCGCTGGTTCTTGGTGCTGTTCATGTCGATGAAATCGATCACGATCAGGCCGCCCAGGTCGCGCAGGCGCAGCTGGCGCGCGATTTCGTCGGCCGCTTCCAGATTGGTCTGGAACGCCGTTTCCTCGATGCCGCCGCCGCCGGTGGCCTTGGCCGAGTTGATGTCGACCGAGGTCAGCGCCTCGGTCGGGTCGATGACGATGGAGCCGCCGGAGGGCAGGCGCATGACGCGCTCGTGCGCCGTCTCGATCTGGCTTTCCACCTGGTAGCGCGAGAACAGCGGCACGTCGTCGCGGTACAGCTTGAGCTTGCCCAGCTCGGCCGGCATCGAGTGCTGCATCTGGCCGCGGGCCTGCTCGTAGACCTCGGCGTTGTCGACGATCACCTCGCCGATGTCCGGGCGCAGGTAATCGCGCAGCGCGCGCAGCACGATGTTGTTTTCCTGGTAGATCAGGAACGGCGCGGGGCGCTCCTTGGAAGCGTCGACGATCTTGTTCCAGATGTTGACCAGCTGGTCCAGATCCGCCTGCAGCTCGTCGGCGGTGCGGCCGATGCCGTTGGTGCGCACGATCAGGCCCATGCCCTCGGGCACGTTGAGCGCGTTCAGCGCCTCCTTGGCTTCCTCGCGCTCCTCGCCCTCGACGCGGCGGGACACGCCGCCGGCGCGCGGATTGTTGGGCATCAGCACCAGGTAGCGGCCGGCCAGGCTGGCGTAGGTGGTGAGGGCGGCGCCCTTGTTGCCGCGCTCTTCCTTCTCTACCTGGACGATGACTTCGGTGCCCTCGCGGATCATGTCGCGGGGATTGTTCCTGCCGCCTTCGCCGGTCTGGAACTCGCGGGCGACTTCCTTCAGCGGCAAAAAGCCATGACGCTCGGCGCCGTAATCGACGAAGCAGGCTTCCAGGCTGGGCTCGACGCGGGTGATCTTGCCCTTGTAGACGTTGGACTTACGCTGTTCGCGCGAGGCCAGTTCGATGTCGAGGTCGTAAAGCTTCTGACCATCGACGATGGCCACGCGCAATTCTTCGCGCTGGGTGGCGTTGATGAGGATTCTTTTCATTATGGCGGTCTCGGTATTCGCTCGACCGCGCCAGGCGCAACAAATGGGATGCGACGCGTCTTTCGCGCGCCTTGATCGTTCCTGAAACCACTGAATTCGGTCTGATCATCATCCCCGCCTCGTGCGGGAACGGCTTAGATGTGAAAACGCCTTTCGGTGACGAAAGGCACGGAAAACTTAAGGCGGCAGGGACGGTTTGCTACGATGCGCCATCCACTCCGCCAGGCAGCCGCGTGCGAAGCACAGCGGTTAGCCGACCCCGGACGCAAGCCCAAGGACTTATTAGTGTGCCATAGACTTATCAAAATCGATAGTTTTCCCTTGGAATCAGGGACATCCGGGCTCAACTGCGGCGATTTGCGGCGTAATTGCGCAATTGTCCGCCTGGCCCGGGGTGATTCATGACCCGTCCGACGCGCAAATCGCCCGCACCTACAGGGCCCCGCAAGGCGCCGGCGGAGCGCGGCCGCGGCAAGCCCATGGCAGCCCCGGCCAAGGGGCGTCCCTCGCGTGGAAAACCCGCTGCGAAGGCCGCGCCTGGCCAGGGCAGGGGGGCGCGTCCGGCCAAGCCGGCGCCCCAGGGCTTCGGGCGTGCCGTATCGAAGGAGCGCGCGCCAGGCGCGTACCAGGACCGGCCTCGCTCAGACAAGTCTCATACGGACAGGCCTCGCCCAGAGAGGCCGCGAGCAGACAAGCCCCGCGCCGGGGCAGAATCGCGCAGCGTAAGGCCGCAAAGGGTTGTGCAGGGGTTCGGCCGTGCCGAATCGAAGGAGCGCCCGCCAGCTGCTCGCCAAGACAGGCCGCGCATAGACAAGCCCCGTGCGGACAAGCCCCGCGCCGGGATGGAACCGCGCAGCGCCAGGCCACAAGGGGCGGTGCAGGGTTTCGGGCGTGCCACGCCCAAGGACCGCCCGATCCGCGTGCCCAAAAGCGCGCGTCCCAGTCGAGGTCGCGACAGCAACGCCGGGCGCGACGAGGTCCGCGACCAGCCGGCGGCACGAGGCGATGCCGCCCAGGGCGCGGCCATGGACGTGCGCAAGGTGATCGTCTCCGCCAACGAGGCGGGGCAGCGCATCGACAATTTCCTGCTCAAGCGCCTGCCGGGTGTGCCCAAGTCCCATGTCTACCGCCTGCTGCGCTCCGGTCAGGTGCGCATCAGCGGCGGCCGCGCCAAGCCCGAGCGCAAGCTCGAGGAAGGCGAGGAAGTGCGCATTCCGCCGGTGCGGGTGGCCGAACGCGGCGCCCCGGTGCGGGCGCCGGACGCGGTGCTGAACCGCCTGCGCGAGGCCATCGTCTACGAGGACCCGCACTACCTGGCGATCTGCAAGCCGGCGGGGCTGGCCTCGCATGGCGGCACCGGCATCGCCTACGGCGTGATCGAGGCGGCGCGCGGCTGGGACAAGTACGAATTCCTGGAGCTGGCCCACCGTCTCGACCGCGATACCAGCGGCGTGCTGCTGCTGGCCAAGTCGCGCACGGCCCTGCTGCGCGCCCAGCGCGCCTTCCGCGACGGTCTCGCCAACAAGCGCTACTTCGCGCTGCTGATCGGCCGCCTGCAGGGCGGGGCGCGGGACGTCGACGCCGCATTGGTGAAGAGCCGGCTCGAAGGCGGCGAACGCTTCATCGAGGTCGACGAGGAAGACGGCAAGCCCTCGCATTCGCGCTTCGTGCCGCAGGCCCATTACCGCGACGCCACCCTGTGCGAGGTGGAGATATTCTCCGGCCGCACCCACCAGATCCGCGTGCATGCGCTGGCCCTGGGCCATCCGGTGGCTGGCGACCGCAAGTACGGCCTGCGCGACGAGCAGAAAACGCTGCGCGACCTCGGCCTGCGCCGCATGTTCCTGCACTCGCATTTCCTCGAGCTGCCGGCCGACGCTGAATTCCGCAAGCTGACCTTGAGCGCGCCGATGACCGCGGAACTGCGCGACTTCCTCGACGACCTGGGTCCGGGGCGCTAGAGCCATTTAAAAGCGTTCTCGCGCAAAGCCGCAAAGACGCTAAAAAATCAACAAGCAAAGATTCTTGGAAAAAAGCTTTTATGATTGAACAGCTTTTCTTCGCGGCTTTGCGTCTTTGCGCGAGACGCTTTTCTGTCACTAAAACAGCATGCTCAGATACTCTCTCCTGATTTTCGACTGGGACGGCACCCTGGCCGATTCCGCCGGGCACATCGTCTCCTCCATGCAGCAGGCGATCGCCGCGCTGAACCTGCCGCCCCGTTCCGACCAGGCCATCCGCGAGCTGATCGGCCTGGGCCTGGTCGACGCCATGCAGCGCCTGTTTCCCGAGCTGGATGTCGACGACGTGCTGCGCCTGCTCGGCGAATACCGCCGCATCGCGCCGGGCAGCATGGCCCATGAGGCGCCGCTGTTTGCCGGCGCGCACGAGGCCTTGTTGCAGCTGCGGGAGCAGGGTTACTTGCTGGCGGTTGCCACCGGCAAGAGCCGTCCCGGCCTCAACCGCTCGTTCCAGGCCCATGCTTTTCTCAAGCCGATCTTCCTCACCACGCGCTGCGCCGACGAGACCGCCGACAAGCCCGATCCCCTGATGCTGCGCCAGATCCTCGAGGAAACCGGCCTGCGCGCCGAGCAGGCGCTGATGATCGGCGACACCGACTACGACGTCGGCATGGCCAATGCCCTGGGCATGCCTTCCCTGGGCGTCGGCTGCGGCGTGCATGAACCGGGGCGCCTGCTGCGCGCCGGCGCGCAGGCGGTGCTGGCGGATGTAAGCGCGGTGCCCGGCTGGCTGGCGGCCGCGCCTTAGCAGCATGTCCGATGTAGGTCGCCCTTCAGGGCGACTTGCCGCGGCGACTTGTCGGGCTGAAGCCCGACCTACGACAGCGCGTCCCTCACCCACGCCGCTCAGCGCAGTAGGGTGGGTGGAGCGCAGCGTAACCCACCGTTCCGCGACGGCTTGGTGGGTTACGCGCCTGGAGGCGCTCCACCCACCCTACGAGCTGTCATCCTGAGCGCAGCGAAGGATCTGGCCGGATCCTTCGCTGCGCTCAGGATGACAAACAGGGTTGGGCGATTGCTACGGCAATGCTAAACCAACCCGCACCAGCAACTCCCGCACCGCGATCAGCGGCAGCCCCACCAGCCCGGTCTGGTCGCGTGATTCGATCGCCTCGCACAGCGCGATCCCCAGGCCTTCCGACTTGAAGCTGCCGGCGCAGTCGAAGGCCGGTTCGGCATCGACATAGCGCTCGATTTCCGCTGCGTCGAGGCGGCGGAAGCGCACCGTGGTGAGATCCAGCGCCTCGTGCAGCGCGCCGCCGGCGCCCCGGGTCAGGGCCACCGCGGTGAAGAAGCGCGCGCTGTTGCCGGACAGGCGCGTCAGCTGCTCGATGGCGCGCTGCCGCGTGCCGGGCTTGCCCAGCAGCTCGTCGCCGCAGGCGCAGACCTGGTCCGAGCCCAGCACCCAGCGCTGCGGCCGGCGCGCCGCCACTGCCTCCGCCTTGGCCCGCGCCAGGCGCCGCGCCAGGTCCAGCGGCGCTTCGCCGGAGCGGGGGGTCTCGTCGCTGCCCGGCGCTTCCTGCTCGAACGGCACGCCCAGGCGCCGCAGCAGCTCGGCGCGGTAGCGCGAAGTGGAAGCCAGAATCAGGGGCGATTGCGCGGAAATGACGGTCATGTTTTTTTGACGGTAATGAATGTGACAACTAGCATGCCGCCCATGAAAGACGGCATTCCTTTACGCGTCAAGGCTTCGGTCTCGGTTTCGCGCGGCAGCCTCTGGCATGGCGCCATCCCCATCGCCAAATTGCCGCGCCTGGTCGCGGTGCTCACCGATGGCGAGGGCGAGCTGCAAGTCGACCTGGCGGCCGAGCGCGACAGCGCCGGCGCTCCCAGGCTGCGCGGCAAGGTCGCCGGCGAGCTGGGCCTGACCTGCCAGAGCTGCATGGCCGACTTCCGCTGGCCGCTGCGCATCGGCCTGGATTTGCGCCTGGTCTTCAGCGAGGCGGAAGAGCGCCGCCTGCTGCATGAATGCGAGCCTTTCCTGGTCGAAGAGGACACGCTGCATTTGCATGATCTGGTCGAGGAAGAAGCTCTGCTGGCCATCCCCATCGCCCCCCGCTGCACGGCTTGCGGTGGGGAATGAGGTTTGTAGGTCGCCCTTCAGGGCGACTTGTCGGGCTAAAGCCCGACCTACCATGGGGCGCACCCTTGCCAGCACCTGGCAGCGCGGCATATCCCGGCCAAACAGGCAAAAATCCCGGCTTTCCTGCCGCGTTCCGGCCGCGATTGTAAAAAAACCGTATTTCCCATCTTTTCTGCTAAAATCCGCTCCCTTTGAGGCGCAGTCCGCACCTCCGGAGTTGAGTCATGGCAGTCCAGAAATCCAAGAAATCCCGCGCCCGCCGTGGCGATCGCCGTTCCCACGATGCGCTGACCGGCCCCGCGCTGTCGGTTGACCCGACCTCCGGCGAGACCCACCTGCGCCACCACGTGACGGCCGACGGTTATTACCGCGGCAAGCGTGTGATCGCCGCCAAGGCCACCCCGGAAGTTCCGGAAGCCTGAGCCCTATAAGGCCGGGGACGCGCCCAATCGTGATCTCCGCCTAGATCTCGTGTGACTGCGCCAGTCACATTAGCCATCGATGCCATGAGCGGCGACCACGGGTTCGGGGTCGCCGTCGATGCTTCGCTGCGCGTGTTGGCCGAATATCCCAATCTCCAGCTGATCCTGGTGGGTGACGAGGCCGCGCTGCGCAAGGCCCTGCGCGCGCACCACCATGCCGGCGATGCGCGGCTGCAGATCCAGCCCGCCAGCGAAGTGGTGGCGATGGACGAGTCGCCTTCCAAGGCGCTGCGCAACAAGAAAGACTCCTCGATGCGGGTGGCCATCAACCTGGTCAAGGAGAAGCGCGCCCAGGCCGCCGTGTCCGCCGGCAACACCGGCGCGCTGATGGCCATCGCCCGCTTCGTGCTCAAGACCCTGCCCGGCATCGACCGCCCCGCGCTGATTTCGCCGATGCCGGCGGTGCGCGGCGTGACCCATGTGCTGGATCTCGGCGCCAACGCCGATTGCACCGCCGAGCAGCTGATGCAGTTCGCGGTGATGGGCTCGGCTCTGGTCGGCGCCCTCAGCGGCATCGAGCGCCCGCGCGTGGCCCTGCTCAACATCGGCGAGGAAGAGATCAAGGGCAACGACAACATCAAGGCCGCCTCGGCCATGCTGTCTGCCTCACCCCTCAACTACACCGGCTACATTGAAGCCGACAGCATCTTCCTCAACCCGGTCGATGTGGTGGTGTGCGACGGCTTTGTCGGCAATGTCGCGCTCAAGGCGGGCGAGGGTGTGGCCAAGCTGATGACCCACTTCATGCGCGAGGAGTTCACCCGCACCCTGCCGACCAAGCTGGTGGCGCTGATCGCGCGCTCGGTGCTGCGCGCCCTGGCCAAGCGCATGGATCCGCGGGTCTACAACGGCGCCAGCTTCCTCGGCCTGCAGGGCACCGTCATCAAGAGCCACGGCGGCGCCGACGCCCTGGCCTTCGCCAACGCCATCAAGGTGGCGATCCGCGAAGTGGAGAAGGACGTACCGGCGCGTATCAGCCGCCTGCTGGGCGCCGCCATTGTTCCGCCGCCGGTTGCCGTCGCCGCCGGCAAATAACACCTGCTGGTTTTCTTTTGAACCGCTACCGCGCCAATCCGCGCCTGCTGCCGCTGTTGCTCGCCGGCCTGGCGATGCTCGGGCCGTTCTCGATCGATACCTTCTTCCCGGCCTTCGGCCGCATGGAACACGACTTCTCGATCGGCGCGGTGGCGATGCAGCAGACGCTCAGCATCTACCTCGGCGCCTTCGCCGTGATGTCCCTGCTGCACGGACCGCTGTCGGACGCCTACGGGCGGCGCGGCGTGATCTTCTATGCCCTGCTGCTGTACCTGTGCGCCACCATCGGCTGCGCCCTGGCGCCGAGCTTCCACTGGCTGCTCGCCTTCCGCATGCTGCAGGGCATGTCGGCCGGCGCCGGCGTGATCGTCGGCCGCGCCATCATCCGCGACCAGTACGCCGGCGCCGATGCGCAGCGCCTGATGTCGCAGGTGACCCTGATCTTCGGCGCCGCTCCGGCGCTGGCCCCCATGGTCGGCGGCTGGATCCTGTATTTCGCCGGCTGGCGCTGGATTTTCTGGGCCTTGACCGGATTGACCGTGCTGCTGCTGCTGACCTCCCTGCTGGCCCTGCCGGAGACCCATCCGCGGCAGCGGCGCACCCCGATCGACCTGCGCCACCTGCTGCGCACCTACGGCCTCATCGCCAGCGATACGCGCCTCATGCTGCTGTCGGGCGCGGCCGCCTTCAATTTCGGCGCACTGTTCTTCTACATCGCCTCGGCGCCGGTGGTGGTACTGGGCCTGCTGCATCTCAACGAGCGCCAGTTCCCCTGGCTGTTCCTGCCCACCATCGGCGGCATGACTCTCGGCGCGGGCCTGTCCGGGCGGCTGGCCGGCCGGTTCAGCGCCGCGCGCACGGTCACGCTCGGCTATGGCCTGATCTTCGGCGCCGCCGCTCTGGCCCTGCTGCTGAACAGCTTCCTGGCGCCGATGGTGCCGTGGTTCGTCCTGCCGATCGGCATCGGCGGCATGGGCGTGTCGCTGGCCTTCCCCACACTGACCCTGCTGATGCTCGACCGTTTTCCCGCCGTGCGCGGCGCGGCGGCTTCGGTGCAGGCGGCGATGTCGATCGCGGTCAGCACTCTGATCGGCGGCCTGCTCTCGCCGATGGCGTCGGACAACGGCATGTCGCTGGCGCTCGGCTCCCTGGGCCTGAGCAGTTGCGGCCTGGTCTGCTGGCTGCTGTACCGCCGCATCACGCCGCATATCGCCCTGGAGGTGATGCCGGCCCAGCCGACTGCGGGCATCTCCTCCGCTTCGGCGGTGGAACCGCGCTAGTTTTTTGAAGTGCACGCCGCAGTCCCCTCTCCCGCTTGCGGGAGAGGGTGGCCCGAAGGGCCGGGAGAGGGGCTGTGAAGCGTGGGAAAGCGCCCTCTCCCCCAACCCCTCTCCCGCAAGCGGGAGAGGGGAGTGGTGCATGGCAACAGCAGGCTTGCCCTAGTTCGTCTTTTTCGGCGCCGCCCGTGCCGGAATCTTCGCCGCGGTCTGCACCGAGGCCAGCAACTCGGCGCAGTTGTGATCCTGGCCCAGCCCGAGCTGGATGGTCGGCAGCAGCGCCCCCAGGGGCGTGAGGAACACCCCCAGCGCCACCGCCGCGCCGGCGCGGGCGCCCAGCACCAGCGGATCCGGGTGAATGCTCGGGTTCTTCAGCGGTCCGCGGATCAGGATCGGCGCGGCCAGTGAACCGATGCTGAAGCGCTTGGGCTGGGTGGAGAGCTTGTAGTCCACCTGCTCGTCGCGCAGATTGACCGTGCCGCTGCCGATCACATTGGCCGCGCTGGTGTCGAAGATCAAGGTGCGCGTATCGAGCACGCCCTGGTTCAGGCCAAAGTCGCTGACCAGGCAGCGTAGTTGAGCGCGGTTGGGAATGCCCAGCGCGGCGATCACGGTATTGCCGAAATCCAAGCCGGCCAGATCCACCAGCACCGCCGACAGGTCGCCGCCGCTCATGAATAGTTTCATCTCGCCGTCGCCGTGTCCCAGCATCTGCGCCAGCGAGTTGCCGTTGGTGTCGATTTTGGCGTTGCCGCCGATGGTGCCGGCGCCCTTGAACACGCCGGTGGACTGCATGATGCGCGACAGGTCCACCTGGCGGAAGTCGATGTCGGCCACCGCGTGCACCGGGTCCTGCTGGCCATCGAGCTTCAGGTTCAGCACGATCGCGCCCGTGCCCACGCCGAAGGACAGCGGCTGCAGGCTCAGGGCGCCGTCTTCCACCTTGAGATTGGCCACCAGGTTGTCCAGCGGTGTGGACTCGCTCTCGATGTGCGCGCCCTTGTAATGCACATCGAAATCGACCGCGCGCAGCTTGGGCAGATTGATCGGCGTGTCCGGCAGCAGCTTGCCGCTGGCATCCTGCTTGTCGTGTTGCTGCTGCTGCGACTTGCTCAGGTTGGCTGCATTGTCCTTGCCGGGCGCCGCGCCGATGAAGCCGCGCAGATCGGCCAGCACCACGCGCTTGGACTCCATCTCCGCCCTGAAGTAAGGCCGCACGCCGCCCAGCTGCACCTCGATATTGCCTGCCAGATCGCTGCTGCCGACGCCGCCGGAAAAATCGCGGAAGCGCACCTTGCGCCCTTCGTAGTCGAGCTGTCCGCCGAGGTGGTAGGGCGGTGTCGGCGCCAGCGGAATGCCGGTGAGCGGGTAGAGCGCCGCCAGATCGTCGCCGGCCAGTTCCAGCTTCAGCTCGGCGCCGCCGAACTTCAGCGGCTCCAGCAGAGTGCCTTGCAGGGAAACCTTGGTAGCGCCATGAGCCAGCTTCAGATCGACCGGATAGCGGTTCTTGGGATCGCGCAGGCCCAGCACCGAGCCGCCGATGAAACGGCCGCTGATCGCTTGCCCGGCATAGCGCCCGTCGGCGCCGACAACAATGCTTGGCTCGCCGCCGTCCTTGGCGTCCTGGGTATGGATCTCCAGGGTGAAGTCCGACTTGAGCTGGGGATCGAGGAAATGCACATGTCCGTCACGGATGTCCAGGTTGCCGATATCCACGCTCCAGCGGCTGGGCGCTTGCCCGCCGCCGCCCAGAGCCAGCTTCCAGTTCGGCGCGCCGGAGGCATCGGGCCGCAGATCGCCGACCGGATGCACGATGTCGATCTCGGTCAGTTTCACGCGGTGATCGAACAGGGCGCGCGGATCGATCCGCAGGGCCAGCCGATCCACCGTCAGCAGGCTGGGAGCCTCGGGAAAACCATCCGGGTTGGCGACCGTGATCCGCTCCAGCACCGCCTGCGGATAGCGCGACAGATGCACGTCGAAATGCCCCAGCGTGACCTTGCGGCCGAGCGCCGCCGAAGCCTGCCGTTCCACCAGCGGGCGGAACCAGTTCCAGTTCCACAGCAAGGCCAGTGCGATCAGCAGCACGGCCACCGCTCCGAGGACCCTGGGCCAGCGACGGCGTATTGGCATGAGCATTTCCGTACTTGCTTGTAGGAATTATGACCGGAACAAAGCCCGGATGTTGGATTGCAACATGCTCACTATAACGATGCGGAGTCTTCGGGATTACCCTGTGGTTTCGCGTGATCGCACCAATAATTCAAAGCAACTACGGTAATTCAGTAAGTAATCGCCACATTAAAAAACCTGCGAGGGATTCCCCTCGCAGGTTCGGTGTCCTTCTGGTCTTTAATTACTGCACAAGCTGTATGCCCATGGCCCAGACCGTGAACTCCGTTGCATTCCCAGGCCATGTATCATCTTTAGCTGATGCGGAGCACGTCCCCGAACCAGCCCCTATTAAATAGGTTGGGTACAGAGCGTACAGCAAGTTCCCAGCGCCGGACCATACGTCCTGGGCGCCGCATCCGGTCAGCGCATAGCCTGTAGTAAGGTTGGCTAGCACGTTGGTTGGGAACTCCTCATTGCTGACCGAGGTAGTATCAGATGGTGCAGATTTGATGGTTCCCACGCCCGGTATCTGCGTCAAAATCCCGATGGCATACACCGTGGCACTGACTTGGTCTTCCGGGTTGCCCTGACTTTTTGCATTAAATTGCATGGAAGTGGCGCTCGCCGGATATATTGCCGTCGCTATAACGCCGTTTCCTGTTCCATAGTTGGTGTTGTATCCCCCGCCCAGCAGTGTGTAATTGGCGGGCACGCTCACGCTGACAGAAGGGTATTGCGCAACAGCGCTATTGCTTTGAGTTACGGAGATATAGGATGCCAGTTGCGCACTCGTCAGCCCCTCAACGCTCATGCCGATAGCGTATCCGACAATCTCGCAGGCATCCGCTTCGATTTGATCTTTGGTGGATACGTACCAGGTCGTCAAATCGGTGCTCGGATAGGATGCCACCAGGTAGTTGCCGTCGGTATAGCACCCTACAGCACCGCCACCGATTACCACATACCCTTCCGGCACAGTTATGGGAAAGTTGTTCCAATGCTCTTGTGCGGGAGTGCCCTGGCTATAAAAAATCGCAGTCGTAATCTTCCCCGAGATATCCGTGCCCGATCCGTACGGGTTAACGGGATCGGAGGCATGCGCAGATGGCGGATTGCAGAGCAGGGCAATGCTCAACAGAGACAGGCACACATGCAAAAGATTGTGCATAGACCAGGTTTTGATGCTGTGTGCGAATAGTTTTCGATCGACTTGAAAATCTGAATCATGAAGCCTGCGCAGCCGACTGTTTGATGTGTTCACCGCATTTCTCCGTCCTTGAAAATAGCTTGGAAGCACGATATTTGGTCGAGAGGGAGAATCACCATTAAAGGCACTTCAGTTTTGCGCCCCACCCGAGAAAACTCGTGCGCGATCTAACTCAATTGGTACTTTTAGGTACCAGAGATCAGCTTACTCTAAATCCATGACGGCAATGGCGGGCCTGTCTCATACAGCTATTGCTGCGAAGGGTGAAATGTGAGCTGCGTCACATCGCCGCTTAGCATTGGTTTAATCGAATAGGCTGTCGATCGGAAGGAGGCTATGCATCTCGTTGTGATCCACCCGGTTCATGTTCATGCCTTCGGTTCCGGCGGAGCCCGGCGCCCCGTCAGCAGTTGGCAATGGACTCAGCCGGTTAGCGGGCGCGCTGTTGAACGATCGGGAAATTAAAGCCGGATGCAATCCCGACGTCCGCACCATCTATGGGTGCATTTCAGCTACTTGACCAGCTGGTTCAGGTCCAGGATCGGCAGCATGATCGCCACCACGATCACCAGCACCACGCCGCCCATGACCACGATCACCATCGGCTCCATGATGCCGACGGTGGTGGCGACCAGGGTTTCCAGTTCCCGCTCCTGGTTGGTGGCGGCACGGTCCAGCATCTCGTCGAGCTTGCCGGAGGCCTCGCCGGAGGCGATCAGGTGCAGCGAGATCGGCGGGAACAGGCGGCTCTCCGCCAGCGACTTGTTGAGCGAGGCGCCTTCGCGCACGCGCCTGGCGGCGGCATCCACCGCCTCGCGCATCGGCAGGTTGGTCACCACCTGCGAGCCGATGCGCAGCGCATCCAGGATCGGCACGCCGCTGCCGAACAGGATGCCCAGGGTGCGCATGAAGCGGCCGGTGTTGCCGCCGCGCACCAGCCGGCCGATCAGCGGCAGGCGCAGCTGCTGGCGGTGCACCTTGCGGCGGAACTCCTCGTTGCGCATGGCGCGGTTGAACAGGAACAGCGCAACGCCGATGGCGATGGCCAGGTAGATGCCGTAGTTGCGCAGGAAATCGCTGACGGCGATGAGGCCGAGCGTGATCCCCGGCAGCTTCTGATTGATGCTGGCGAACACGCCGACGATCTTCGGCACCACCACCGTCATCATGGCGATGATCACGCCGACGGCGACGAAAGTGAGAATGATCGGATACATCAGCGCCAGCATCAGCTTGCTGCGCAATTGCTGGCCGCGGTCGGCATAGTCGGCCAGGCGTTCGAGCACGTGGTCGAGACGTCCGGCCTGCTCGCCGGCTTCGATGGTGGCGCGGAACAGGGTAGGGAAGGCGCCGGGAAATTCGGCCAGCGCGCTGGCCAGGCTGTTGCCCTCCACCACCCGGGCGCGCACGCCCAGGGTGACGCGCTGCACGCGCTTGCTTTCGGTCTGCTGCGATACCGCGGTCAACGCCTCGTCCAGCGGCAGGCCGGAACGCGTCAGGGTGGCCAGCTGGCGGGTGAACAGCGCCAACTCGCCGCTGTTGAGGCTGCCGCCGCTTTTCAGGCTGAAGGTCTCGCGGCGCTGGCCTTTGCCCGCGGCGACCTCGTGCACATACATCGGCGTCAGGCCGCGATCGCGCAGCATCTGCCGCACCTGCCGCGGCGTGTCGCCCTCGATCAGGCCCTTGCTGTTGCGTCCGCCCGCATCGAGCGCGGTGTATTCGAAAGCGGCCATGGGTCGGTGGTTAGTGGTTAGTGGTTAGTGGTTAGTAACAGCGACAACGCTTTGTCTTTACTAACCACTAATCACTAAGCACTAATCACTGCTTCTTCCTCATTCTTCAATCGTCACGCGCAGCACTTCGCCGAGCGTGGTGTCGCCGGCCAGCACCTTGTTGCGGCCGGACTGCAGGATGCCGGGGCTGTTCTCGCGCGCAGCCGCTTCCAGCACCTGCTCGGAGGCATTGTCGTGGATCATCGCTTCCAGGCGGCGGTCCACCTCGATGATCTCGTGGATGCCGCTGCGGCCGAGAAAGCCGGTGTGGCGGCACACCGGGCAGCCCACCGGCTTGTACAGGGTCACGTCCTGGCGCTGCGGCACGGCCAGCTGCTCCAGCTCGCTCAGCCGCGGCGAATAGGGCTGCTTGCACTGCTTGCACAGCGTGCGCACCAGGCGCTGCGCCATCAGGCCGACCAGGGAGGAAGATAGCTGGTACGGCTCCACGCCCATGTCGCGCAGGCGCGTCACCGCGCCGACGGCGGTATTGGTATGCAGGGTCGATAGCACCAGATGGCCGGTCTGCGAGGCCTGCACCGCGATCTCGGCGGTTTCCAGGTCACGGATTTCGCCCACCATCACCACGTCGGGATCCTGGCGCAGGATGGCACGCAGGCCGCGCGCGAAAGTCATTTCCACGCGCGCATTGGTCTGGGTCTGGCCGACGCCGTCGATGTAGTACTCGATCGGGTCTTCCACCGTCATGATGTTGCGGCTGCGGTCGTTCAGCACCGACAGCGCCGAGTACAGCGTGGTGGTCTTGCCCGAGCCGGTGGGGCCGGTGACCAGCATGATGCCGTAGGGGCGGTGAATGATGCGGCGCAGGGCGCTGATCTGCCGCTCGTCGATGCCCAGGTGTTCCAGGTCGAGGCGCTCGGCCTGCTTGTCCAGGATACGCATCACCACCCGCTCGCTGTTGGTGCCGGTGGGGATGGTGGAGACGCGCACGTCGACCTTGCGGCCGCCGAAGGCGCGGCTGATGCGGCCGTCCTGCGGCAGGCGCTTCTCGGCGATGTCGAGCTTGGCCATGATCTTGACGCGCGACACGATCTTCGGCGCCAGCGAGCGCGGCGGCGACAGCACCTCGCGCAGCACGCCGTCGACGCGGAAGCGCACCGTGACCCGGCTCTCGAAGGTCTCGATATGGATATCCGAGGCGTTTTCCTTGATCGCCTCCACCAGCAGGCCGTTGATGAACTTGATGATCGGCGCGTCGTCGTCCGATTCCAGCAGGTCCTGCGCCTCCGCCAGCGCGGCGGACAGGCTGTCCAGGTCGGCCTGGTCCTCGGTCAGGCCGTCGGCCAGCGTGGAGCTGGTGCCGGACTGGCCTTCGTAGGTGCGCTGCAGCAGCGCGTCGAATTCCTCCGGCGGCACCGTGCGCAGGCGTACCGGGCGGCGCAGGAAGCGGCGCACCTCCTGGATCGAGTCGAGGCTGACGCCGTTCTTGCACACCAGCTCCACCGCGTCGCCCAGATCCGCCGCGACGATCAGGCCGTGGCGCTTGGCAAAGGCGAAAGGCGGACGGCGCAGCTCGACCGGGGTCACTTGCATCTCCATGCGCGTGATTACTGCCCGGCCGGTGCCGACGCCGGCGCAGGCGCGCTGCTGCCGTCGGCGGGGGCGGCGGGCGCCGCGGGCCCGCTGGCGGGCGGATTGAAAATCGGCGGCTGCGCCGGCGCCGCGCCGGGCGCCACATCCTGGTTCGCGGCGGGTCCCGGCGCCGCGCCGGGCGCCACATCATGGCTGCTGCTGCCGGATCCCGCCGGCGGCGACGAGGCCAGCCCCGCGGGCATGGTGCTCTTCTCCAGGTACTCGTCGTAGTGATACAGCACCGGCGGACGCCCGCCGATCAGCGGCACCGGGCCGTTGGAAGCGTCGATCTGCGAATGCCGCGCGTCTTCGTACTTGCGCTTGGTGTAGAAGTCGCCCTCGGTGCGCTCGCGCAGGATCACCGGGTGCATGAAGATCATCAGGTTCTGCTTCTGGCGTTCGATGCTGCGCGACTTGAACAGGCCGCCGATCAGCGGAATGTCGCTGAGCAGCGGGATCTTGGTCACCGTGTCGTTGACCTGGTCGCTGATCAGGCCGCCGATCACCAGGATCTGGCCGCCCTCGATGCTGACGGTATTGCTGACCGTGCGCTTGTCGGTGATCAGGTTGGCGGTGCCCGCGGTGCCGCTGGAAATATCCGAGTCCTCGAACTCGATCTTCAGGCGCACCGTGTTGCCTTCGCCGATGGTGGGCGTAATGCCCAGCTTGATGCCGACGTCGGTGCGGTCGACCGTCTGGAACGGATTGACCGAGCCATTGCTGACCGTGCCGGTGTTGGAGAACGAACCGGTCAGTTCCGGCACCGACTGGCCGACCTCGATCTTGGCTTCCTCGTTGTCCAGCGTTACCAGCGAGGGCGTGGCCAGGATGTTGGTATTGGCGTCGCTGGCCAGGGCCTTGATCAGGCCGCCGAAGATCGAGCCATTGCTGCCCGAGGAGCCGATCAGGGCGGTGCCGCCGCTGCCGATCAGGCCGGCGGCCGCGGAGACCAGGGCGCCGCTGTTGGAGCTGAGGCTGGTGCCGGTGGTGGTGCCGGCGCTCGAGGCCAGGCTGCCCAGGTTGGACAGGGCAGTGGAGGTGCTGGAATTGAGGATGCCGGCGGCGGCGATGGTGTTGGGGCTATAAGCGATCCAGTCCACGCCGAGCTGGCTGGTCTTGTCGGCGCTGACGTTGGCGACGATCACTTCCACCAGCACCTGCGAACGGCGGATATCGAGCTTTTCGATCACCGCGCGCACCTGCTGCATGACTTTCGGCGGCGCGGTGATCACCAGCGCGTTGGTGTCCTTGTCCGCCAGCACGCGCAGGTCCGGGTTGCTGCCGGCCGCCGCGCCCAGGGCGGCGGTCGAGCTGGAGCTGGAGGGCGCGGTCGAGACCGGTGTGCTGCTGTTGCTGCTGCTGCCGAACGAAGAGGTCGAGCCGGAGGAGCTGCCGAACATCGAGCCGCTCTTGGAGCTGGACGACTTGCTCGGCTGGGCGTTGCCCATCAGCAGGGCGGCCAGGTTTTCGGCGCTGGCGTAGTGGAGATAGATCACCTGCGTGTCGCCCTTGTTGTTGCCGGGCTTGTCCAGTTCCTTGATCAGCGTGATCAGCTTGTCGCGCTCGGCGCGGTCGCCGCCGATCAGCACGCTGTTGCTGTGCGGATCGGAAATGACCGAGGACTGCACCGCGCCGGGGTCGGCCTGGCGCGACTGCTGCGCCAGGGCGGTCAGCACCTTCACCACGTCGTCGGCCGAGGCGTTTTCGAGATGGATGAGCTGGACGTCGCGGTCGCCGTTCTGGTCCATCTGGTCGATCAGCGTCTCCAGGCGGCGCACGTTGGAAGCGCGATCCGACACGATCAGGCTGTTGCTCGAGGTGTAGGCGGCCAGGTGCCCGGACTGCGCCACCAGGGGGCGCAGGATCGCCACCAGCTGCGAGGCCGAGCCGTTGTGGATGTCGAATACCTTGGTGACCATCTCGTCGCCGGCCAGTCCGCCGCCGTTGAGGGAGCCGCCGCCCTCGGTTTTGGCGCTGGCATCCGGCACGATCTTGATCGAGGAGCCTGCCGGGATGGCGGCGAAGCCGTTCACTTCCAGCACCGACAGGAAGGTGGCGTAGACCGCGTTCGCATCCATCGGGCTGGACGAGACCACCGTCACCTTGCCCTTGACGCGCGGATCGACCACGAAATTCTTGCCGGTGACCTCGCTGACCGTGGCGATCAGGGTGGCGATGTCGGCATCCTTGAGGTTGAGCGTGACCTCGGCGCCGTTCTTTTCCGCCACGGCGCCGCCGGCCAGTCCGCCGCAGAGCGCCAGCACCAAGCCGCCCACGAGAGACCGCCGCGGGACGAGCCGCCTGAACATGCCGGGCCGGTTGGCGGTCTCTTCCCTCACCCCACCACCGGCTCCGCCGGCGGTCCCCCCCTCTCCCGCTTCGCGGGCAAGGGACGGTTGCCGGCAGCCTGCGGCCGCCGCTTCATGTCGACGGCGGAACGAAATCGAACGCAGAGTCATGCTAAGGGCTCAGATTGACGTTGACAGTTTGTGATTCGCCGCCGCGCTGCACGGTCAGCGTGACCTGATTGGCCTGGCTCAGATCGCTGAGCAGTTGCAGCGACTTGGCCGGATCATCCAATTGTACGCCGTTGACCGAGGTCACCACGTCGCCGGGATGGAGGCCCGCAGCGGCGAACACCGCGCGGTCCTTGCCGGGGTAGATGCGATAGCCGAGCTGGCCGTTGCCGCCCGCATTGGGTGCCGGCTGCACGCGGATGTAGTCGGACGCCTTGGCCGGATTGGCCAGCATCTGGGCGCGGATCTGCGCCAGCGACTCGGCGGCGCCGCTGTCCGCGGCATTGTCGGCCACCGCCAGCGGCGCGTCGGAGGAATTCGGCTGGCTCTTGTCCAGGCGCAGCGTTTCCAGCTGGCCGTTGCGCGACAGCACCACGCGGTCGGGAAAGATCGCGGTCAGCGTCACGCCCGGCGCCACCGCATCGGTGATCGAATACGGCTTCTCGTCGCTGCCGCTGGAGATCAGGGCGCGCGAGGCGGCCTTGTACTTGTTGTTGGCCAGGATGCCGAGCAGGGTCAGGGCCAATTGCGTATCGGGCGCATTGCGGATCTTGTCCAGGCCCGGGCTTGCCGATGCCTGGTACTGGCCGAACAGGTGCGCCGCGCTAATCCGGCCCAGGTCGATCTGGTTGGCGGGGTTGGGCGCACTGGCCAGCGCCGGGGCGGCCTGCCAGGCTGCCGCCGCGGGAGTCGGGGCCAGCGCCCAGACCAGTTCGGCCAGCAGGCGGGCGATGACCACCGCCAGCACCAGGTCCACCGCCGTGGGCAGCCAGCGCGCATGGCGCTCGTACAGCGGCGCCAGGGATTTGGGCAGTGCGGACCAGTCCCGCAGGGTCAAGGAAGTCATGACGGCATCATAACGGGCGTTTGCAGGGCACGGAAGGAAACTTTCCGTTAAGTTGGCTAAGGTTAGAGATTAAGCTGGGGCAGACAGTCCCGCGGCGATCCGGGTACCGGGCGGCGGGCTTTTCTGGGGGGTAGGCAACAGCACTGGCGGACGCAGAATATCCGTTTCACCGGTTGTTCCGGGTGACAGAATTGTTTCGGGGAAGGGGATGACGCAAAAGATCTGGGTCCGGCTCGGGATCAGCGCGGCGGTGTTCCTGCTGTTCTTCCTCCAGGTGAAGGGTGTATTCGGCCACACCCTGCTCGATGAGATGGAGGCGTTCAGCTATGACGCCCGCCTGCTGCTGACCCTGCCGCGAACGGTCGACAAGCGCATCGTCATCGCCGACCTCGACGAGCGCACCCTGGCGGTGGAAGGCTGGCCCCTGGCCCGCGCCAAGTATGCCGAACTGGTGCGCCAGCTGTTCGACCGCTACAACGCGCGCGTGATCGGCTTCGACGTCGACTTCGAGGATCCGGACCCGACCTCCGGGCTGCAGCTGCTCGACAGTCTCGCCCATGGCCCGCTGGCCGACCTGCCCGGGTTCGGCGAGCGGCTGCCGGCGCTGCGCGACAAGCTCGACGGCGACCGCGCGTTTGCGCAGGCCATCAGCGGCAAGCCGGTGGTGCTGGGCCTGTTCATGAAAGATCAGGTGCCCGCGGGCGAGAGCCCGGCCACCGGCGCCATTTGCGCGCCGGTGATCGATGCGACCGGCCGGCGCCTGCTCGACGTGAATTTTTTCCTGGCGCAGGGTTATGGCGGCAATGTCGCCCCCCTTCAGGCCGCCACGCCGGCCTGCGGTTTCTTCGACAATCCGGGAGTGGACGAGGACGGCATCTTCCGCCGCGTGCCCCTGCTGCGCGAATACCAGGGCCAGATCTACCCGGCCATGCCCTTGGCCGTGGCCCAGCTGGCGCTGGGCAATGTGCCGGTGTCGCTGGAGTTCGATCCGCCGGACGTGAAGAACTCCCTGCACCTGGAGCGCCTGCGGGTGGGTACTGTCGGCGTGCCGGTGGATGAACAGGCTGCCATCTACGTGCCCTACCGCGGCCCCCAGCACAGTTTTCCTTATGTGTCGGTCACCGATGTGCTGCACGGCAAGGCCGACCCCGAGGTGCTGAAAGGGGCGGTGGTCCTGGTCGGCACCACCGCGGCCGGCCTGGTCGATTTCCGCAGCACCCCGGTTTCCAAGATATTCCCCGGCGCGGAGGTGCATGCCAACATCATTTCCGGCCTGCTCGACGGCCGCATCAACCACAAGGCGCCGTACTACGTCGGCATCGAAGCCACCCTGTTGCTGCTGATCGCGCTGCTGATGTCCTTGTTGTATCCGCGCCTGTCGCCCTTACCGGGATCGCTGCTGGTGTTGGGCATCCTCCTCGCCCTGGTCTTGCTGGGTTTTGGCGCCTGGAGCGGCGCCCACTTCATCACCCCGCTGGGCATTCCCCTGGTATTCACCCTGGCCCTGTTCCTGGCGCAGATGTTGTACAGCTATTTCGGCGAGTCGCGGCAGGTCCGCAGCATGAACAAGAAGTTCGGCCAGTACATTCCGCCGGCGCTGGTGGAGGAGATGGCCGCCAGCGGCAGGGAAATCTCGATGGTTTGCGAGAACCGCGATATGACCGTGCTGTTCTCCGATATCCGCGGCTTCACCACCATTTCGGAGCAATTCCGCGACAAGCCGCAGGAGCTGTCGCAGCTGATGAACGAATTCCTCGGCGTCCTCACCGAGGTGGTGTTCCGGCACCGCGGCACCATCGACAAGTACATGGGCGACGCCATCATGGCCTTCTGGGGCGCGCCGCTGGAGGATTCCACCCACGCCTTCCATGCGCTGCAGGCCGCCCTGGAGTTTCCGCAGGCCCTGAGCCGGCTCGACGCCGCCTTCGAAGCGCGCGGCTGGCCCCGGCTGCGGATCGGCGTCGGCCTCAATTCCGGGCCGATGATGGTCGGCAACTATGGTTCGGAATTCCGCGTGGCCTACACCGTCATCAGTGACGACGTGAACCTCGGTGCCCGCCTGGAGGGCCTGACCAAGGAATATGGGGTGGCGGTGATTTGCAGTGAAACCACCCGCGCCGGCGCCCCGGAATGGACTTTCCGCGAGCTGGACCTGGTCAAGGTCAAGGGCAAGAACGAGCCGGTGGCGATCTACGAGCCGCTGGGGCCCAGGGACGCGGTCGACCCCGGCCTGCGCCAGGACCTGACGCGCCTGCGCCAGGCGCTGCGCGCCTATCGCGCCCAGCGCTGGGACGAGGCCGAGAGCGAATTCTTCGGCCTGTCCCGCTCCGGGCGGCCGCACCCCCTGTACCAGCTTTACCTGGAGCGGATCGCCGCGATGCGGCTGCATCCGCCGCCGCCGGACTGGGACGGGGCGACGGTGTTCAAGACCAAGTAAGCGCTGTGGGAGGGGGAGGCGGCTACCGGCCAGTGGCTCTACCTTCTCAAGGCGAAAACTGGGACCAATCGTAGGGCGGCCCGTGGCCGCCGTGCCCCCCGCGGCGCTGAAGCATGGCGGCCACAGGCCGCCCTACTATCGTGGAAATCGAGATCCGGCCACGGCTCGCGCTCAAGTTGGTGCCATTGGGCTGCCCCGCTTTTGCGTTCAACGCCTCCCGCCTCCCCCTCCCACCTCCCGGCATTCCCGTGCAACAGATGTTTACATTCAGTATTCTTTACAGGTCCGGTACTACAGCGCTTGCGCGTGGTCATGTATGATCGGCGATCAGAGGTAGGGTCGACAGCCGGCGGCCGATGGTGTCGCTGTCGATAGTTCACGGAAAACTGACTGGCCGCCGTCCCGGCTTTGAACGAATTCCTCAGCCTGCTGTCAACCGGCTATGCGCCGCGTTGATGGCGCTTTATTTTTAGCAACCATACTGCACACTTTTATCAAGGGGTCGAAGTAATGAAACAGTCCACCGGCAGGCTCTTAGGCGCCCGTCTATTGAGTCATCCCGCGGCCCTCGGCATCGGCCTGGCCGCTGCGGTCGTGGCGGGTATTTCCGCCTGCGGCGGCGGCGGTTCCGGCAATGACTGCCACAACCTGGCCCAGGCCACGGGCGTGATCGGCCAGGTCGGTTACACAGCCGATGCCACGAGCAACGGTGGTCTTTCCGGCCTGAATCTCGGCGGTACCCAGGGCTCCACAACGGTGTATACGGATCCGACGACGGGTGCCAACACAGTGTTCGTGGCCGATACCAGCAACAATCGCATCCTGGCCTTCAACGGCCTGCCCAGCGCGCAACCCAACGGCATCAACACTCAGCAGGCCGCCTACGTCATCGGCCAGACCAACTTCACTTCGAGCACGGGCGGCATCGAGGCCAACGACGGCGATCCGGTCCAGTTCAGCTTCCCGAGCAAGATCTGGACTCAGACGATCAATGGCACCGTCTACTTCCTGGTCGCCGACAGCGGCAACAACCGCGTGCTGATCTGGAAGGGGATTCCCGCGCCGACGACCTCCGGCAGCATCACCGTCACCACAGCGCCGAGCATCGTGCTGGGCCAGCCCGACTTCACCACCGGCGACGCCAACCACCCCAATGCCACGATTTCCGCCTCCAGCCTCAGCCATCCGACTGCCGGCATCATCAGCACCAAGGGCGCCGTGGCGGTGGTCGACAACCTCAACAGCCGCGTGCTGATCTGGAATACCATCCCTACCAGCAATGCTCAGCCGGCGGACATCGAGCTGGGGCAGAATTCACTGGCCTCTCTGAGTTCGAGTCCCGTGCAAACCGCCAACTGCACCAGCCCCACGGCCAACGCCACCACCAACCCCAACCCCAATCCATGGTGCTTCGGCACCAACATCCAGAGTATCGACCAGCCCATCTCCGCCAGCACACCGACCTATAACCTAGCGATGCGCCTGCCGGCCGACGTCTGGACCGATGGTACCAACCTGCTGGTTTCCGATTTTGCCAACAACCGCGTGCTGGTCTGGGCGACCGTTCCCAATATCATTAATCTGCTGCCCACCGCCGTGCTCGGCCAGAACCAGTTCGGCACTTACACCCCGTCCGGCGGCAGTGGAACGACGGGCATGAACCAACCCTTCGGCGTGGCCTCGGACGGCACTAATGTGTTCGTCGCCGATACCGGCAACAACCGCGTACTCGTGTACTCGAACTTTCTTGTCACTATAGGGAATGGCGCACAGGCTAAGTTTGTCTACGGCCAGCAAGACTTCACCCACGTCACCTACGACGATCCCGATCAGAACAATCTGCCAGGCGATCAGCGCCAGAGTCCGAACACCGATGGCGTGACTGCTGGCACATTTGACGCCCCGCAGGGTGTATTTGCCAGTGCGGCTCTGAATTTGGTCCTGATCACGGACAGTGGCAACAGCCGTATCCTGCAGTTCCCGATCAACGGCAACCCTGGCAATAACGGCACTAGTTACTATGCCGTCAACGGCGCCGATACCGACGACACCAATTACTGCGACTGATCTTTCGTAGCAGCTTCAGGCCGCGCCGGGCGCAAACCCGGCGCGGCTTTTTTATTGCCTGTTGCCCGGACCGTCCGGCCCGGATTGGGCGCTAGCCGGGCGGGAAATCCGCCGCCGCCGCGCCTTGAAGCGGGCCGCTTCAGCCCCCATTGAGCTAGGCATGCAATTGGGTACACTGTTGGCATGAGCGAGCGTGAACGCGATATCGGCACCGGCCTCGTCGTCGAGGAGGCCAAGCCGCGTCTGCAAGCGCCGCCGCTGTACAAGGTCATCATGATCAACGACGATTTCACGCCGATGGAGTTCGTGGTGCAGGTGCTGCAGCTGTTTTTCCACCAGACGCGGGAGCAGGCGGTGCAGATCATGCTCCAGATCCACCAGACCGGCCGCGGCGTCGCCGGTATCTACCCGGCCGAAATCGCCGAAACCAAGGTGGCCCAGGTCAACGCCTACGCGCGCAAGAACCAGCACCCCCTGCTGACGGTGATGGAAAAGGCTTAGAAGCCAGTGGTTAGTGGCCAGTGATTAGTGGTTAGTCAGTAGCCAGTAATCTGCGGGTGGCGTCCATTCGTCGCCTTCGGCGACCGATTCCCCAGCTTTTACTAATCACTAATCACTGACCACTAATCACTTTCCGTCCTGGTGCGGGAATTGCAAGGAATAAACATGGGCGATAAAGCTCTTGCGCTGCGGTTGCAAAAGCCTGAGGCTAGCCCCATAAAGATGCGGTGATGGATTAGGAGCCTACATGCTCAGCGATGAACTGCAAAAAGCCTTGGATGCCGCGTTTCTTGCCGCCCGCAGCGATGGACACGAGCTGCTGACGGTCGAGCACCTGCTCCTGGCGCTGTTGTCCGATTCGAATGTCAGCGAGGTCCTGACGGCCAGTGGCGCCGATCTGGACAAGCTGGAACAGGCCCTGCGCGACTACATCGCGCAGAACATCCATTCCAACAAGGAAGCGGCCGGCAACCAGGAAGTGCAGCCCACGCTGTCCTTCCAGCGCGTGCTGCAGCGCGCCATTTACCACGTCCAGGCTTCCGGCAAGAAGCGCGTTTCGACCCTCAACGTGCTGGTGGCGCTGTTCGCCGAGAAGGACACCCATGCGGTGTACCTGCTCAACGAGCAGGGCGTCAGCCGGCTGGACATCGTCAACTACATCTCCCACGGCATCGCCAAGAACAGCCAGCCCTCCGCCCCCGAAGCCTCCAGCGAAGCCGAGGAGAAGGAAGAGCCCGGCAAGCCGGGCGGCAAGACCGCGCTGGAGCAGTTCGCCGTCAACCTGAACGAGCGCGCCCTGCGCGGCCTGATCGACCCCCTCATCGGCCGCGCCCTGGAGCTGGAACGGGTGATGCAGACCCTGTGCCGCCGCCGCAAGAACAACCCGCTGCTGGTGGGTGAGGCCGGGGTGGGCAAGACCGCCATCGCCGAAGGCCTGGCCTGGCTCATCACCGAGGGCCGGGTGCCGGAGCTGCTGCGCAACGGCGTGGTCTACAGCCTCGACCTGGGCAGTCTCATCGCCGGCACCAAGTACCGCGGCGACTTCGAGAAGCGCTTCAAGGGCGTCATCAACGAGCTGACCCGCACCCCCGGCGCGATCCTGTTCATCGACGAGATCCACATGATCATCGGCGCCGGCGCCGCCAGCGGCGGCGTGATGGACGCCTCCAACCTGCTCAAGCCGATGCTGGCCAATGGCGAGCTGCGCTGCATCGGCAGCACCACCTACCAGGAATACCGCGGCATCTTCGAGAAGGACCGCGCCCTGTCGCGCCGCTTCCAGAAGATCGACGTGCCGGAGCCCAGCGTCGAGGATACCGTCAAGATCATCGAGGGCCTGCGCGAGCGCTTCGAGGAGCACCACCAGGTGCACTTCACCAGCGGCGCCATCCGCTCCGCGGTGGAGCTGTCGGCGCGCCACATCACCGACCGCCACCTGCCGGACAAGGCCATCGACGTCATCGACGAGGCCGCCGCCCGCCTGCGCCTGCTGCCCGAGGGCAAGCGCCGCAAGACGGTGCAGGTGCGTGACATCGAGGAAACCGTCGCCAAGATCGCGCGCATCCCACCGAAGAGCGTCTCCAGCAACGACCGCGACCGCCTGGCCAACCTGGAACGCGACCTCAAGCTGGTGATTTTCGGCCAGGACGCGGCGATCCAGACCCTGGCGTCCTGCATCAAGCTGTCGCGCTCCGGCCTGGGCAACCCGGACCGGCCGATCGGCAACTTCCTGCTGGCCGGTCCCACCGGCGTCGGCAAGACCGAGGTCACCCGCCAGTTGGCCAACCAGCTGGGCATTGAGCTGGTGCGCTTCGACATGTCCGAGTACATGGAGCGGCATACCGTGTCGCGCCTGATCGGCGCGCCGCCGGGCTATGTCGGCTTCGATCAGGGCGGCCTGCTCACCGATGCGGTGCTCAAGCACCCGCACGCGGTGGTGCTGCTGGACGAGATCGAGAAGGCCCATCCCGACGTCTTCAACCTACTGCTGCAGGTGATGGACCACGGCAAGCTCACCGACAACAACGGCCGCGCCGCCGATTTCCGCAACGTCATCCTGGTGATGACCACCAATGCCGGCGCGGAAGAGTCCTCGCGCCGCTCGATCGGCTTCTCCGAGCAGAACAACACCACCGATGCGCTGGAGGTGATTCGCCGCATGTTCTCGCCGGAATTCCGCAATCGCCTCGACGCCATCGTGCCGTTCGCCGCGCTGGGCCGCCCCGAGATCGCCCGCGTGGTCGACAAGTTCCTGATCCAGCTGGAAGAGCAGCTGTCTTCCAAGCATGTGCAGCTGGACGTGGAGCAGGATGCGCGCGAGTGGCTGGCCGAGCATGGCTACGACGCCAAGATGGGCGCCCGGCCGATGGCCCGCACCATCCAGGAAAGCCTCAAGCGCCCGCTGGCCGAGGAGCTGCTGTTCGGCAAGCTGGTCAACGGCGGCCGGGTTTCGGTCCGCGTCGGCAAGGACGACAAGCTGGAGTTCGAGATGGTGGCCCGGGAGAAGCCGGCCCCGGCCGCCGCCGAAGTGGTCTGAAGGCCAGTGCTGCAAACGACAAAGCCCGCTTCAAGCGGGCTTTGTTTTGTCTGTCGTCATACCGGCGAAAGCCGGTATCCAGGGATGCGGAGAGTACTGCCTGGGGCTCTGGATCCCGGCTTTCGCCGGGATGACATGCGCCTACAGGCGCATGTCACTTGTCTCTGAAGGTGATACGGCCCTTGCTCAGGTCGTACGGCGTCAGCTGCACCGTCACCTTGTCCCCGGTCAGGATGCGGATGTAGTTCTTGCGCATGCGGCCCGAAATGTGTGCGGTCACCACGTGGCCGTTTTCGAGTTTGACGCGGAATGTGGTGTTGGGCAGCGTCTCGACGACGATGCCGGGCATTTCGATGTGATCTTCTTTGGCCATGCGCCGGAAGACTGGTCCTAGCTATTTGGAGGCGGCATTATCCGCGAAGCCATCCCCTGCGGCAATTCGGTCCAGCCGGACCCAGCCGGAAGGGTGCAGCACCTCCAGCGGCTGGAAGCGCTTTTTGTAGTCCATTTTCTCGCTGTCCTCGACCCAGTAGCCCAGGTAGACGTAGGGCAGGTCCTGCAGCCGCGCCCGCTCCACCTGGCGCAGGATGGCGTAGGTGCCGAGGCTGCGCTCCGGCAGTTCCGGGGCGAAAAAGGTGTACACGGCGGAAAAGCCCAGCGGGATGCGGTCCACCACCGAGACGCCGAGCAGCTCCCGGCCGCGGCGGAATTCCCAGAATTCGGTGTTGCCCCAGCTGCAGCCGAGGAATTCGCGGAAAGCCTCGCCGTCGTCGGGGTCCATGCCGCCGCCGGCATGGCGCGCCTGCAGGTAGCGGCGGTACAGCTGGTAGTGCTCCTCGGCCAGCTGCGTCACCACCCGCAGGCTCAGGTCCGCGTTGGCGCGCAGGCAGCGCCGCTGCGAGCGGTCCGGCTTGAATTCCCGCACGGCGATGCGCACCGAGCGGCAGGAGCGGCACAAATGGCACATCGGCCGGTAGGCATAGTTGCCGCTGCGGCGGAAGCCCTGGTCGAGCAGGGCGCCGTAGAGCGTGTCGTTGAGCGGGAAGGCCGGATCGACGAAAGCGCTGCGCGCGTTGCGCTGCGGCAGGTAGCCGCAGGTATGGGAGCTGCCGACCAGCAGGCGCAGGCTTTGCAGTTTCATGTCGAAAAGCTAGGCAGTCCCCTCTCCCGCTTGCGGGAGAGGGTGGCCCGAAGGGCCGGGAGAGGGGCGTTTGAAGGCTGCGCGGCCCTCTCCCCTGACCCCTCTCCCACAAGTGGGAGAGGGGAACCGAGGTTCGAGGCTGGTGTACAGATCCGTAAGGCGCACCTGCCAGCTCTCATGCCGCACCCCCCGGCAGGTGCGCCAGCAGCGGCCGGTGGCTGCGCTGGTCCGGCACCGGGATGTCGAAACGCCAGGTGCCGGTACGCCCGGCGTCCTGCAAGGCCTGGCGCAGCCGCGCCAGGAAGCGGTCGCGCGGGATTTCCGCCGCGCCCAGGGTTTTCAGGTGGGCCGAGCTGACCTGGCAGTCGATCAGGCTGAAGGACCAGGCGTGCAGCTGCTGGCTGAGGTGGTACAGGGCCAGCTTGGAGGCGTCCGGCACCAGGCTGAACATCGATTCGCCGAAGAAGGCGCGGCCCAGGGCCACGCCGTAGAGCCCGCCCACCAGCTGGCCTTCCTGCCACACCTCGACCGAATGGGCGAAGCCGTGCTGGTGCAGGTCCAGGTAGGCGTGCTTCATGTCCGGCCCCAGCCAGGTGCCGTGGCCGCCACGGCGCGCGCCGGAGCAGGACTCCAGCACCGCGGCGTAGGCGTTATCCAGGGTCACCGCGTAATCGTCCTTCTTCAGCCGCTTGGCCAGCGAGTGCGACACATGGAAGTCCTCCGGCGCCATCACCGCGCGCGGGTCTGGGCACCACCACAGGATCGGCTCGTTGGGGTTGTACCAGGGGAAGATGCCGGAAGAATAAGCGCGGATCATGCGCGGCAGCGACAGGTCGCCGCCGATCGCCAGCAGCCCGTTGGGATCGCGCATGGCGCGGTGCGGCGCCGGGAACGGCTGGTTCGGATCGCGCGGATCCAGCCAGTGCAGGCGGACCGGGTTATCCATGGGCCTGGTCCACGGCCAGTGGGGTTTCGTCCGGCGCCATGTCCAGCGGCAGGTCGCGGCGGTAGGGGCTATGGTCGGACAGCGCATCGCCGCGCTGGTCGACCCAGGCGCGTTCGCGCCGCAGCGAGGCGGCCACCGCCTTGTGCAGGCGCGGCTCGGCCAGCCAGTGGGCCGAGCGCGTGCGCACCGGCTCGAAGCCGCGCGCCAGCTTGTGCTCGCCCTGCGCGCCGGCGTCGAAGCACTGCAGGCCCTGGCGGATGCACCATTCGATACCCTGGTAGTAGCAGGTTTCGAAATGCAGGCTGTGGTAGCGCTGTTCCGCGCCCCAGTGCCGTCCATAGAGGGTATCGCCGCCTTGCACAGTGATCGCCACGGCTGCCAGCCGTGCTCCGTCGTAGGCCAGGATCAGTCTAACCGGCGTGCCCGCGGCTTGTCCGTAGTCGAGAAAAAATTCCAGGCTCAGATAAGGCGCCTGGCCGCGTTCCTCGTAAGTGTTGGAATACAGCGCATAGACCCGCTCCCAGGCGGCGGTATCCAGCTCGTCGCCGGCGCGCACCTCGAAGCGCAGCCCGGCTTCCGCCACGCGGCGCCGCTCGCGCAACAGCTTCTTGCGCTTGTCGCTGGACAGGCGCGCGACGAAGCCGGCGAAATCGGCATAGCCGCGATTGCGCCAGTGGAACTGCACGTCGTTGCGTTCCAGGCAGCCGGCGGCGTCCAGCGCCGCCAGG
>Ga0302314_10000553_pt1 | contig 68971 bp, 55 predicted proteins | sample III_Palsa_N2_3_FD_200533 | JGI IMG/M metagenome (GOLD analysis project Ga0302314, IMG submission 200533) | Peat permafrost microbial communities from Stordalen Mire near Abisko, Sweden - III_Palsa_N2_3 | ecosystem: Environmental > Terrestrial > Soil > Palsa > Peat permafrost | place: Sweden...
TCAGCAGCAGCAAAAAATCCTTGTCCTCCACGCACTGTCCCTCGCCATCGCGAATTTCGGGCGCCATGCCATTCAAAAACATACCGAGGGTGCGCATCCACCCACCATCGTCCCAGTCCTTGGCCTCCATGCGTTTACCATCGGCCCGGTACCAGACGAGGTTCTTATCCGGGTGAATGGCGTCCGGATCGTGATCATAGAAGGCGTGACGGTGCAGGTTCGGATGCTCCTGGCGGTACCGATTCACCCGCTTCACGAAATCCAGGAATTCCGCGGCACGTTGATCCAAATCCCAGTGGTACCAGGACAAATCCGAGTCCTGGCAGTAGCCGTTGTTGTTGCCGTCCTGGGTACGGCTGAGCTCATCGCCTCCCGAAATCATGGGCACGCCCTGGGCCAGCATGAGCGCGCACCAAAAGCTGCGCTTGCGGCGTTCGCGTAACTCGATGATCTCGGGATCCTCGCTGGGGCCCTCGACCCCCGTGTTCCAGGTGTGATTGTCGTCCGCGCCATCGCGGTTGTCCTCGCCATTGGCGAGATTGTGCTTCTGCTCGTAGCACACCAAATCCTGGAGCGTAAAGCCATCGTGGGCCGTCACGAAATTAATGCTGGCCGACGGCGGCCTGCGCGTGGACTCGTATAAATCGGCACTACCGGCGAGCCGGGTCGCGATTTCCGAATGCAGCCCCATGTCGCCCTTCCAGTATTTGCGCACGGTATCGCGATACTTGCCGTTCCACTCCATCCAGCCGATCGGGAAGGCTCCCACCTGGTATCCGCCCTCGCCCAGATCCCAAGGCTCCGCGATCAATTTCACCCCCGCGAGAACCGGGTCCTGATATATGGTGTCGAAAAAAGCGCCCTGTAGATCCACATCCTTGGCCTCGCGCGCCAGCGCCGAAGCCAAATCGAAACGGAACCCATCCACGTGCATCTCGGAAACCCAGTAGCGCAAACTGTCCATGAGGATCTGAATGGAATGCGGGTGCACCATGTTGAGCGTGTTGCCGCAGCCGGTGAAATCCATGTAATGCCGCGGATCGCCGGGGACCACTCGGTAGTAGGCCAAATTGTCGATGCCGCGAAACGACAGCGTCGGGCCCGCATGGTTACCCTCGGCGGTGTGGTTGTACACCACGTCCAAAATCACTTCGATGCCGGCGTTGTGGAAGTCCTTGACCATCTGCTTGAACTCGCGCACCACATCACCCGGAGAGTCCGGGTTACTGGCATAGCGCGGCTCGGGTGCGAAGAAGCCCAAGGTGTTGTAGCCCCAGTAATTGCGCAGCCCCTGATCGAGGAGATGGCGGTCATCCAAAAAGTAGTGCACCGGCATGAGCTCAATGGCGGTCACGCCCAACTCGTGCAGGTGCTTGATAATGGGTTCGGAGGTGAGGCCGGCATAGGTCCCATGCAGCTTCGACGGCACGTCCGGATGCAGGAACGTCATTCCCCGCACATGCGCTTCGTAAATCACGGTGGCATGCGCCGCATGACGCGGGCGGGATTCGCCGCTCCAATCGAAGCGCGTATCAACGACGGACGCGAGCGGCGCGAACGGCGCGCTGTCCCGGTGATCGAACTCGAGGTCGCCCTTCGGGTCGCCTAGGGTATAGCCGAACAGTTCATCGGCCCACTCCAAGGGGCGCCCGATGGCTTTGGCGTACGGATCCAACAATAACTTGTTCGGATTGAAGCGCAGGCCCTGTTCCGGTTCGTAGGGTCCGTGCACGCGATAACCATACAGCTGTCCCGGCGCCAAGCCGGGAACATAAATGTGCCACGCACCGTTGGTGCGCTCACGTACGCGAATACGCTGCTCGTTCTCGCCCGCCGCATCGAATAGGCATAGCTCCACCCACTCGGACGATTCCGAAAATAGGGAAAAGTTGACGCCCCCGCCATCGTAAGTGGCCCCTCGTGGAAAGGGTAGACCCAGGAGTTGACGGGGTCGGTCATTTAAACTGCGCGCTGACAACGGCGGATTAGATCGAGAAGTTCATGTGTGAATGGCAACCGGCGACCAATACTTGGCGTATGCACATTATTGAGTCCTGCCCCACCCCTGATGTCGGTGCCTCACCCCAGCGCTTGTAGGACAGCCCCTCACCTACCCAGGCCACTTCCAGTTGCGAATTTCCGGCATGTCCTCGCCATACTGATTGATGTAACTTCGGTGCTGAATGAGTTTGTCGTGCAGCTGTTGCTTCAAGTATTCGCCGCGTGAGCCGGTTTTTTCCTGCGGCAGGCGATCGACGACATCCATCACCAAATGGTAGCGGTCGAGCTCGTTCAACACCGTCATGTCGAAGGGTGTGGTGATGGTGCCCTCTTCCTTGTAGCCGCGCACATGGAAATTATCGTGGTTGTGGCGCCGATAGGTGAGCCGGTGAATCAGCCACGGATATGCGTGAAACGCGAAGATCACCGGCTTATCGCGCGTGAACAGCGAATCGAAATCGCGGTCGTTCAACCCATGAGGGTGCTCGGTGGGCGGCTGCAGCCGCATGAGATCCACCACATTGACCACGCGCACCTTCAACCCGGGAAGATGCTGTCGCAGAATGGACACCGCGCCCAAGGTTTCGAGCGTGGGCACATCGCCCGCGCAGGCCATGACCACATCGGTCTCGGCTTCTTGGTCGTTGCTGGCCCACTGCCAAATGCCGATACCTTGCGTGCAATGCGCCACCGCCGCCTCCATGGACAGCCACTGCGGCGCTGGATGCTTACCCGCCACCACCACGTTCACGTAATGCCGGCTGCGTAGGCAATGATCCACGACCGACAGGAGACAGTTTCCGTCCGGCGGTAAATACACCCTGACCACCTCGGCCTTTTTATTCACCACATGATCGATGAATCCGGGATCCTGATGAGTGAAACCATTATGGTCCTGGCGCCACACATGCGAACTCAAGAGATAGTTGAGCGAAGCAATCTTCACGCGCCAAGGCAGCGCCGCCGTCACCTTCAACCACTTCGCATGCTGGTTGAACATGGAGTCGACAATGTGAATGAAGGCCTCGTAGCAGTTGAACAGCCCATGGCGGCCCGTGAGGAGATAACCCTCCAGCCAACCCTGGCATTGATGTTCGCTCAGCATTTCCATTACCCGTCCCGCGCGGGCGAGGTATTGATCGGTACCCACGGTATCGGCCTCCCATTGCCGGCTCGTCGCCTTGAACACCGCTTCGAGGCCATTCGACACCGTCTCGTCGGGACCGAAGAGGCGGAAGTTCTTCTGTTCCGCATTCTGCTTGATCACATCCCTCAAGAAGGGCGCCAGCACCCGCGTATCGCCGATGCCGACGATGCCCGGCTCGTTGACTTCTACCGCGTACTCCCTGAAATCCGGCATGCGCAGCTCGCGCAGCAATTTTCCGCCATTGGCATGCGGGTTCGCGCCCATGCGCCGGTCGCCGGTGGGAGCGAGCTCCGCCAATTCCGCGTGCAACCGCCCCTCCTCATCGAACAACTCCTCCGGCTTGTAGCTGCGCAGCCAAGCCTCCAGTTGCTTCAAATGGTCTTGGTTCCTCGCCGGATCCGTGATCGGCACCTGGTGCGCGCGGAAAGTACCTTCAATCGGCACGCCGTCTATGAACTTGGGGCCCGTCCAACCCTTCGGTGAACCGAACACAATCATGGGCCAGCGCGGCCGCTCGACGTTGCCATCGTTGCGTGCCCGCGCCTGAATGCGCTTGATCTCCTCCACCACCTTATCCAGGGTGGTGGCCATGGCTTCATGCATGATGGCCGGGTCATCGCCTTCCACGTAGTAGGGCGTCCAGCCGTAGCCGCGCAGCAGACTCTCCAATTCTTCCTTGGTGATGCGCGCGAGAATCGTAGGATTGGCGATTTTGTAGCCATTCAAATGCAGAATCGGCAGCACCGCCCCGTCGGAGGCCGCGTTCAAGAACTTGTTCGAATGCCACGAGGTCGCCAACGGCCCGGTCTCCGCCTCACCGTCGCCGATCACGCAAGCCACCACCAGATCCGGATTGTCGAACACCGCGCCGAACGCGTGGCTCAGCGAGTAACCCAGCTCCCCGCCTTCATGGATGGAACCCGGACACTCCGCCGACGCATGGCTCGGAATGCCGCCGGGAAACGAGAACTGCGTGAAGAGTCTTTTCAGCCCCGCGAGATCCCGCCCCACATTGGAATACACCTCGCTGTAGGTACCCTCCAAGTACGTGCCGCTCACCACCGCCGGCCCGCCGTGCCCCGGCCCCGACATGTAAATCATGTCGAGGTCATATTTCTTGATGACCCGATTCAAGTGCGTATACAAAAAGTTCTGTCCGGGCGTGGTGCCCCAATGCCCAAGCAACATGCGCTTCACATGGGCGACGCTCAGTGGCTCGCGGAGCAGCGGGTTGTCGCAGAGATAAATCTGACCCACCGATAGAAAGTTGGCCGCACGCCAGTAAGCGTGGATCTTATCCAGTTCGTCAGTCATGGCTTGCCCTCGTTGCTTCCCACCCACCTCAAGCTCGCGCACCCCAGCCCAACACACGCAGGGTGGAACTCGCGATCACAGATTCCTCGTCCGTACGGATGACCCGCACCGCCACGACTCCGCTCGATATCACCGCGGCGCCACGCTCATTCGCTGCCGCATCCAAGTCGATGCCCAAAAATCCCAACCCCTCGCAGATCCGCGAGCGTACCACCGACGCGTTCTCGCCAATGCCGCCGGCGAACACCAAGGTATCGAGGCCGCCCAGAGCCGCCGCGAATGCGCCAATCCATTTCTTCACCTGGTAACAAAACACGGTCACCGCTTCCGCGGCGCGCACATCAGTGTTCTCCTTCTCCAAGAGGTCACGAATATCGGAACTGGTCTCTGATATACCCAACAACCCGGATTCATGCGTCACCATGCGCTCAAAACCCGCCGCGTCCATGGACTCCGTCGCCGCCAAAAAGCTCACCAGGCCAGGATCCAGATCACCGGATCGGCTACTCATGACCAGGCCCGCCGTCGGCGTAAAGCCCATGCTGGTATCCACGCTCTTGCCATCGAGCACGGCAGCGAGACTCGCCCCGTTACCCAAGTGCGCCAAAATTACCCGCCCCCGGGTAGCCGCCGCATCCCCCGCTCGAGCGAGCTCTTCCATCAAATAGGTATACGACAGGCCGTGGAAACCGTAGCGCTGTACGCCCTTCGCGGCGTAGCGCCGCGGAATGGGCAGGAGGGTCGCCTGCCGCGGCATGCTGCGGTGAAACGCCGTGTCGAAACACGCCACTTGTGGCACCTGCGGCAGCCGCTGACTCACCAGTTCAATCAATTCTATTTCGCTGGGCAGATGCTCCGGATCATAGGGCTTGATGGCCTTGAGCTCCTTCACCAGCTCCGGGGTAACGCGTTCCGGATCCGAATGCTGCATGCCATGCACCACGCGATGCCCCACCGCCCCGATCGAGTCGAGCAAAGCCTGCGACGCCAGCCACTCCAGCAAAAACGCACCGGCCGACCGATGATCGTCGGCATCCAGCGCCATTTTGCTTTGTTTCTTCTCGCCCTGTCGCAGGTCGTCCACCGTCATGCTGGCTTGGGCGGTACCCATGCGTTCGATCTTTCCCGCCACCAACTTGCTCGCCTCCTTGCCGTCGCATACCGCGAAGCGAATGCTGGAGGAGCCGCCATTCAGGGTCAGTACATGAGGCATGCCAAGAGTCTGCCACAGTGCCCGTGACAATCTAGCGGCGACATCCCGCAGGCGACCACTAAATTTCCATCCCGTAGGACAAACACTGACGCTCGACGTCGGGCAGCCAAGTGGCGCATAGTGCGACCGTCATGTAAAACGGCATGCACAATAATGGGGATTTTCGGCATGAAGCCCACTCACGTCTTAGGTTGTACGTTGGCCGCGCTCTTGCTCTGCGCAGGTCTAGCCGGTCTGGCCACCGCGGCGACCGTCGATGCACTGTCGAACTCGGACGTCTCCGCGGGCCTCAAGAAGGCCCTGGATCAAAGCATCAACAATGCCGTGGGCAAGCTGGGCGTACCCGGCGGCTTTCTCGACAATCCGAAAGTGAAAATCCCGTTACCGCCGAAACTCGAGAAGGCCCAGGGCGCCATGCGCATGTTGGGCATGGGCAAGCAGGCCGATGATTTGGTGACCGCCATGAACCGCGCCGCGGAAGCCGCGGTGCCCGAGAGCAAGGTGCTGCTGAAGCAGGCGCTGCATCAAATGACTCTCGAGGATGCCAAACACATTCTCACCGGCGGCGATGACTCCGCAACGCAGTACTTCAAGACTGCCACGTATGCGCCGCTGGAAGCCAAGTTCAAGCCCATTATCGACGAGGCCACCCGCAAGGTGAAGCTCGCGGAGAACTACGATGCCGTCGCCGGCAAAGCTGTGGAGCTCGGCGTCTTGAAGCCGGAAGACGGTACTATAGAGTCCTATGTCACCCAGAAAACGCTCGACGGGCTGTTCATCATGATGGCCGAGGAAGAACGCGCCATTCGCAAAGACCCGCTCGGTCAGGCCAGCGATTTGTTGAAGAAAGTATTCGGCGCTCTGCGCTAATAACAGGGGAAATCCATGAGCATTGCATCTGAGTTCAAAGAATTTGCCATGAAGGGCAACGTGGTCGATCTGGCGGTCGGTGTCATTATCGGCGCCGCCTTCGGTAAGATCGTCTCCTCCCTGGTGGGCGACATCATCATGCCCCCGCTGGGTGAACTCATCGGCGGCATTAATTTCTCCGATCTCGCACTACACTTGGGCAAGGATCCCACCGGTAAGGAAGTCCTCGTCCGCTACGGCGCCTTCCTCCAAACCCTGTTCGACTTCGTCATTATCGCCTTCGTGTTGTTCATGGCCATCAAAGGCATTAATCGCCTAAAGAAGCCCAGCCCCACTGCGGCTCCGCCCGCGCCGCCGAAGACCGAGGTGCTGCTCGAAGAAATCCGCGACCTGCTCGCGAAACGCGCCTGATGTCGAAACGCGCGTGACGTCGAGACGCGCGCGCCTTCCAACGGCCGGCGACTACGCCGGCCCGCTCGCGGTCGCACGCCCCAGCCCCACCACTACCGAGCGCCATAACTGCGCGTCACCTTCACCCACCGTGACGCAGCGCCACCCACCACGCCACGCCCAACAACCCTAAAGTCGCAGCCCCCGCAGCCACCTGCCACACCGGCCGCCGCGATCGTGGCACTCCCGCCCGCGCAAAGATCCAACCCACCACAGTGCCGCTCGAGAATCCCAGCAAGTGGCCCAGCACGTCGACGTGTTCGTTACCCGCGCCCAACAACGCGAGCAGAGATACGCCCGCGAACAGCGGCGCCCACCGATACAAGCGATCACGCTTCGACAGCCGCTGACCCCAGCCGAAACCCGTCAACAATCCCAATGCCGCGAACACCGCCGACGAGGCGCCCACCGCGCGATGCCAAGCGGGCGACATCAGCATGTCGAGGTAATTGCCCGTGGCCGCCGCCAGCACCACGCTGAACCACGCGACGCCGGAACCGAACACCCGCCCCGCGAGCACACCGATGCCCACCCCGAACAATAAATTGCCCATGAGATGTTCTTGATCCAAATGCAGGGTGAGGGCGGTCAGGCAGCGCCACCACTCCGCTGCCCCGCCGGCGCGCGAGTCGAGAGCGCCGACGTCAAGCCAATTCACGCCAAATAACCCTGCCCCGGCACAGTACGCGACTACAATCAGCACGAACGCATACACAGCCGCGCCATAGGCGCTGCCGGCAAAGGGAACGAAGAGTGGCCGCGGCTCGCGCCTTTCACTGCGTTCGGCCGCATAACGTGTCAACTCTTCCCGGGCAATATCCGCCGCGCCGGGTGACACCCACAGCACCCACGCGTCACCCATCGGGCCGCGCTCGTACGGCAGCCCTTTGGCGTCCAGCACCAAGCCGAATTCGGCGCAGGCCGCCTGCGTGCCTTGAAACACGGGCACGGCCTGCGGCGGCATCGCGGTGGCGTCGGTGAGGATTTCGGGTTCCAAGCGGCGCCCAATGGGGCCGGCCGTCGGACAATTCAACGGAGACGTATGCGTTTAACGCGCTCTTGCTACCATGATCACAATTTTCACGGAGGTCCTAATGTTTACCAAATCTCTCGCCGCCACCCTCGTCGGACTCAGCCTATCCGGCCCTCTGTTCGCTGCCGATGCGCCCGCAGTGCCGGGCGCGCCGTACAGCCCGGGCGTGATGGCGAATGGCACCTTCTATGTGTCCGGTACCTTGGGGATGGATCCGGCCACGCAGAAAATACCTGCGGATGCCGCGACGGAAGCGAAGTTGGTGCTCGATGCCGTGAAGCTGACACTGACCAACGCAGGACTGACCACGGATGACCTCGTGTCCGTGACGGTGTACTGCACGGACTTGAGTCTCTACGACAGCTTCAACACCGTGTATCGCGGGTACTTTCACGGCCGCTTTCCGGCCCGCGCTTTCATCGGCATCAATCAGCTGGTGCGCGGCGCGCACTTCGAAGTCGCCGGTATCGCCGTCAAGTCGCCCGCGGCTGCGAAGTGAGCATATGGTAGATTTTTAGGACCTTGGGCACATAGGCCATGGTTTCGGTGAACGGCGGGATCTGCCCGCCGTTGCGATCCACGGCTTCCTCGCCGGCATTGTAGGCGGCTAACGCCAACCGGACGTTTTGCCCGAAGCGGTCCATGAGAAATTTGAGGTACCGCGCCCCGCCGTGCACGTTCTCCAGCGGGTCGTAGGGATTCAACACGCCGAAGCGGGACGCGGTCGCCGGCATGAGCTGCATCAAGCCGACGGCACCCCGTTTCGACACGGCGCGCGAATTGAACCCGGACTCCACCACAATCACAGCGCGCAAAAGATTCGGCTCCACCGCTGCGGACACCGCTGCTTTTTCGATAATCGCGTCGTACTGGGAAGCTCGCGCCAGCATGTTGGCACTGTAGCGATCGCCGCTCTGGGTCACCTCGTTGGGCGATAGCACCAAGAGCCGGTAGCGGTTGTTATCCGGCATGTCCGTGAAGTGTTTGACGCCATCGGCGTCGACATAGGAATAAATGCGCGTGGCCGCGCCCGCACCGGCGACTGCCAGCAGGCTTGCGAACAAAAACGCGACTTTCCATCCCATGAGACCTTCCTTTGACGGAAGGTTAGCGTGATCGCGCACCGGCAAACGGGATGCGCATCACTCAATGGAGTGAACGTCGTGGGCTTACATAACGCGCACCTTGTATAATGCGGCCGCCCGCGGGCTTGCCGATGCGGGCTTGCCGCAGCGCCGCAGTCGGGGCCGGGCATTAAAGGTTGAGATGCTTTTGCCGATCTTGCGTCTAGTCAGCATGGAAAGCCCGCCCCTCGTGTCCGAAAATACTGATTGGAAACAAAAATACCGCGACTCGCTCCAGGAAATGGAAGGCGAGGAACAGCGTTGGCGCCAAGTCGAACAGGCGCTGCGCCGGCTGATCGGACGCCTATGCGCCGCCGGCATGGGAGTGCATGCGCAACTCGACAATGAACTCGTAGAGCTGGCCGCGGCCAATCGACGCAATGCGAGCGCCGGCGAATTGGAAAATCTGGCCGCCTCCCTCACCAGCGCGGTCGTCGCCGTCGATACCGCCTCACCGGTGCACTCCACGCCGCTGTACCCGCTGCCGCCCCGAGCGGCCGCACCCTCGCGCTGGGACGCGACCTGTGTAGCCACCGGCAAGCTGCTGCAAACGCTGCGAGCCGTAGGGACCGATGAGGCCGTCACGCTGGAGTTGGTAACCAAACTTGCCAAAGCCAAAACCGATGCCGAACTCGCGGCCATTTTGGAGAAAACAGCCGAACTGGTCGGCAATCACGGCGAGGCGCTGGCCGGCGAACGGCTACAGGCCGCGTCCGTGCTCGCGAATGTGACTCAGCGTCTCGAGGAAGTCGCCGGCTATCTCAGCGAATCGGGGGATGAGGTCCGCTCGCGTTTCAGCGACTCGGCCTCGTTGAACGACAACGTCATGTCCCAGGTCAAAGACCTGACCGCAGAAGTCAATGCCGCCACCAATCTCACGGTGCTACAGGCGCAAGTCGCCACCCGCCTCGAAGCCGTGACCAAACAAGTGCTGGATTTCCGCTCCCGCGAAGAACAACGGCTGCTGGAACATACCGGCCGCGCCGATCGCATGCGCGCCCGCATTGCCGATCTCGAGCGCGAGACCCAGGAGTTGCATTCCAAGCTCGATCGCGAGAAACACGGCGCCCGCATGGATCAACTAACCCGCTTGGGGAACCGCAAATCCTTTGACGAGCGCTTCGCCCAGGAAGTCATCCGCCGCACCCGGTACGACGTGCCGGTATGCATGCTGCTCTGGGATCTGGACAATTTTAAGGTCATTAACGACAGCTATGGCCACCGCGCCGGGGATCGCGTACTACAGAGCGTTGCCGCCTGTTTTATGTCGGGACTCCGAGCCGAGGACTTCGTGGCACGCATCGGCGGCGAGGAATTCGTCACCTTGCTGACCGGCGTCTCCTTCATCAAAGCCCAGCAAATTGCCGACGAGTTGCGCCGGGGGGTCGAGGCGCTGCGCTTCCATTTCAGAGGGACGCCCGTCAAGGTGACGGTATCCTGCGGCCTGACTGAACTTAAGATGGACGATGCCCCAGGCTCCACTTTCGATCGAGCCGATGCCGCCCTTTATCAGGCCAAACACGCCGGTAAGAACGCCTGTATTGCAGCCTGACGGCGGGCATATTGCAGTCCGGCTTCCTGGGCCTGAGCTAACAGATATTTAACCTGCATAAGCTGACTCCCGGCCGGATTTTTCGCCTGCCAGCCCATAGAATCTCGTGGTCACACCCTTATGGTATTTTTCACAGCCATGAGTGACAGCGACGTTTTTGTGCAACGCAGCATTTAAGGGCTCTTTCGGCTTACATGAGTATTCCCAAACCCGTCCTCCGCGAAGCGCTCACCGATCCCCCCATTTCCCTCCCGGTAGGCCACGGCACCGCCATTACCCATGTCGCTGCTCGCCGCTCGAGCCGCGTGCGGGCCTGGCTATTTACGGCGGCGCTCTTTTTCATCCCACTGGCGACGTACTGGCCTGCCACCTTCCATGACTTCGGCCTGCGCGACGACTATTCCAACCTCCGGGAAGCGCATGAGGAGCCCGGCGTCGTCTTGAAGTTCTGCGCCTCGCATGCGCGCCCGATTTACGGCTGGCTGCTGCAAGCGAGCTACGGACAGGCCTCCAGCGTCCACAATCTGCAATGGATGAGGTTCGCCGCCTCCTTGTTGCTGGGCGCCATCTCCTTGGCTATGTTTCGTGGTCTTCGCGCGGTGGGCTGGTCGTTCAATACCAGTTCGCTGTTCGCCGTTTTGCTTAGCCTAATCCCCTCCGCCCAGGTGATCGCCAGTTGGGCGGTGGGTTGGCCCTATGCCGCCACCGCGTTGTTGGCCATCGCCGGCTTTTTCACGGTGGAAGGCGCCATCGCCATAGCGCCCACCGCCGGCGCCGGCCGGGCCGCGGGTCAATGGCTGGTCGCTCTCGGGATCATGGTGGTCAGCGCGCTCATTTATCAGCCCAGCGCGCTGTTCTATGTCGTGCCCTTGACCGGCGCGCTCATCGCGCAACGCCGTCGGACTTTCCCTCAGACTGCTCGTTGGATGGGCATTCACTTGGGGTTCGTGGTGGCGGCCCTGGGCGTGGCCTACTGCACCATGACGGTGCTTTACTCCATGGGAGTGTTCGCCAAGTCGGGACGCATCGCTTTCGAGCACCATTGGGGCGACAAGCTGGCTTGGTTTCTTACCGAAGCCTTGCCCAATGCGCTCAGTCTATTGGTCCTCAACGACAATAACGGCCGCGATTTCTTGATGTACGCAGCCTGCGCCGGCGGGGTCGGCCTGCTGCTCGTCGCAGGCGCGGCCGTGGAATGGCGGCGCTACGGCCGCACGCGGGGTCTGGTCTGGACGGCGGGTCTCGTGGGTCTACCGATCTTCGCGCTCATGGTGAGTCTGGTGGCCTCGGAGCGCTACGCCACCTATCGCACCATCCTTGCCATGACGGCGGTACTGCTCTGTTTCCTGGTGGCTTCCGTGCGTGCGCTCACCGAGAATTGGGGCGGCACGGGTCGCAAACTATTGGTCACCCTCGTGATCTCCGTGTCTTTTTTCATGGCGCAACATCATGCGTATGACCTGATTGCCGTGCCCCAGGGCAATGAGTGGCAGCTCATCCTGCAGGGTGCGAAGAAGGTCCGCTTGGACGGCGCCACCCGACCGCATGTCTTCGCCATTGCCGCCGCACCGGGCGATATTTCCACCGCCACCATTTATCACGACGAATTCGGCTCTCTGTCGTCGAATTCCGAATGGGTGCCCAAGGAAATGTTCAAGCGGGCCATGCATGATCTGCATCCCGAAATAGCCAATGTCGAATCGCGCTACGTATTCAACGAGGGCTATTACATCCCTGCAGGTCAGCACTACGACGTGCTGATCGACATGCATCGCCTACGTCGCTTCTACGTCGACAACTAAAGCCCCGCCGCCAATTAAAGACCCAGGAAGTCGCTGACTCGGCCGCGGAGAATGGCTCCGCGCACCGCTAACGGCCACAACCCATGCAGGGCAATGGGCTTCAGCGCCGTGATGGGCATATCGCACAGGGCAGCCGGATCGAGAATGCGTTTCGCAATGAGCGCACCCATGGTCGTCGCCATGGCGACCCCACGACCGTTGTAAGCGACGCAAGCAAGCAGGCCTTTCGCGGGCTCATGCCAATGCGAATAAGAATCCTGGGTCATGGCCAAACGCCCGCCCCAGGCATGCGTCCATGCGATGTCCCCGAGCGCCGGCCATAATTTGTGGGCGTAATTCAATAAGTGCGACAGCGGCGCGGTGGAGCTGATCTCAGTCTGGGGTCCGCGGCCGCCGATCAACAGGCGGCTCCCGCCATCCACCCGGTAGTAGACCGTGATGGCCCCGCTTTCGTACAGCACCGCACGGCTCGGCATCACCGCTCTCGCCACGCTTTCCGGGAGCGGCGCCGTCGCGGCGATGGCGCCGAACACCGGCACCACGCTACGCCTCAAGTCCGGCCACAAATCGTCGGTATACCCATTCGTGGCCAGCACCACCTGCTGCGCGGTCACCGTCCCCGACGGCGTCGCCACCTGCCACGCAGAGCCCGCGCCCAATGAGCCCGCCCCCGTCGAGCCCACCTGCGTGAGACCTGTCGCCCGCGTGCCCCCATGCACCGTCGCACCCGCGCCCATGGCGGCGCGCGCCAAGCCCCGCGCATAGCTTAGTGGATTCAAATCGCCGCCGCGCCGATCGAACAGAGCAACCCGGTACCGGTCGGTGCCCGTCAGATCGGCCAAGGCTTTACCACTTAAGCATTCCACCGGCGCCTGACGGCGCTGCCACTGTTCCGCGGTCACCCGCACCGCCGCGGCATGTTTGGGCGCAATCGCCGCTCGCAGCGTGCCATTCTGGCGCGCCTCGCAGGCGATGCCATACCGTTGAATCAGATCGAACACAAACTGCGGCGCCGCCCCCGCCAAGGCATTCATGCGCCCCCCTAGGTCCTGCCCAAAGTTGCGCTCGACGGTATCGGGATCGTGTTTCAACCCCGGATTGACCTGCCCCCCATTGCGGCCGGACGCCCCCCAGCCGGGTTCTTCGGCCTCCAGCACCACCACCTTCACGCCTTTCTCGGCGAGGTGCAGAGCCGTCGAGAGTCCGGTGAACCCACCACCCACGACCGCTACGTCGGCGCGAATATCTCCATCCAGTGGCGGCGTGACCGCGGCGGGTTCAGCAGTGTCTCGGTAAAGATTCGGCATGGCTATTTTTGCGTGCTAGCTTAGCCTGTTGGGCGAAAGTATTACACTTGAGCCGAAGGGCACCTGAATCGGCCGAAGGGTGAGGTGCGGGTCGACAAATAAGGGGATTGAAAATGTATCGAGGTGGCGGTTTATTAAGTCTTCTCATCCTGATCGCCGATGTGTACGCGATCGTCAACATCTTACAAAGCGGCGCGGATACCGCCAAAAAAGTGATCTGGACCGTGCTCGTCATCGTATTGCCCGTCGTGGGATTGATTCTGTGGTACTTCTTGGGCCCCAGGACCGGTCGAGCCGCTTAAGGCTTCAAGGACCATTGAGCGTCAGGAGCTTCGAGCGTGCGACGTCGAACACATGAACGCCACACACTGGACGAGGTGGGTTGGCTGCGCGCGAGCGTGCTCGGTGCCAACGACGGCATCGTGTCGACGTCGAGTCTGATACTCGGAGTGGCCGCCGCCCACTCCGCGCATAACAACATCCTCTTGAGCGGTGCCGCCGGCCTCGTCGCCGGCGCCATGTCCATGGCCATTGGCGAGTATGTGTCCGTACATTCGCAGGCCGACTCGGAAGCCGCGGCCATCGCACAGGAGAAGGACGAACTGCGCGACGACTACGCGGGCGAGCGGCACGAGCTCACCGACATCTACGTGCGCCGCGGACTCGACTTGGATCTAGCCAAGAAAGTAGCCCAGCAGCTCATGGATCACGATGCGCTGGGTGCGCATGCACGCGACGAATTGGGTTTGACGCCCCATTCCATCGCCAGGCCATTGCAAGCGGCGCTCTCTTCCGCGGCCAGCTTCAGCGCCGGCTCCGCGGTGCCGCTACTGGCGGTCGCCTTCACCTCTCCGCGCTACTTGTTCGCTGCCACCGTCGCGGCATCGCTGCTGTGTCTATTGGTGTTGGGCGGCGTCGCCGCCAAGGTCGCCGGCGCCAGAGTCGCGGCCGGTGCGCTGCGCGTCGCGTTGTGGAGCGCACTCGCCATGGGCGTGACTGCGGCTGCGGGCGCCTTGTTGGGGACGGAGCTGTGAGCAACCCGACGGCGCCCCCCACGGTGGCAACCGCCCTCGCACCCAACGCTCTGCTGACCGTCGCCCAAATGGGCGAGGCCGATGCTCGGACGGCGACCGCCGGCACGCCGAGCATCGAGCTCATGCAAAACGCCGGCAACGCGGTCATTCGCGAAATCCTGAAGCGCTGGTCTCCCCGCCGCGTCTGCGTGCTATGCGGACCGGGCAATAACGGCGGAGACGGCTTCGTCGTCGCCCACGGCCTCGCCGCCGCCGGCTGGCCGGTGCGACTCTCACTGCTCGGATCCGCCGACAAACTCTCCGGCGATGCCAAACATCATGCGGCCCGATGGCAGGGACCCATCGAAGCACTGCAACCCGCGACCATCAAGGACGCCGAGTTGGTGGTCGATGCCCTATTCGGATCCGGCCTCCGCCGCGCCCTGGATGCTAATGTCACCGAGACGCTCAAGGCAGCAGCCGATCGAGGTCTGCCGTTGATCGCGGTGGATGTGCCCAGCGGCGTTGTCGGCAATACCGGCGAATCGCTCGGCGCGGTTGCAGTCGACTGCACGGTCACGTTCACGCGAAAAAAGGCCGCTCATGTCATGCTGCCGGGTCGGGCACTCTGCGGTGAGACCCTCGTCGCCGACATCGGCACCCCGCCCTCGGTGCTGCAAGACATCCCCATCGACACCTGGGAAAACGCTCCCACGCTGTGGCACGCCGAACTGCCCAAGCCAACGCTCACGGGCAACAAGTATGGCCGCGGCCACGCCCTGATCTACGGCGGCTACCCCATGACGGGTGCCGCGCGCATGGCCGCACGCGCGGCGGCGCGCGCCGGTGCCGGTCTCACCAGCATTGCCGTGCCGCAGCTGGCGCTCACGATTTACGCCTCCGCCCTCACCAGCATCATGGTGCATCCTCTGTCGCGTCCCGAGGACTTGTCGCGTCTACTCGGCGATTCCCGCTATAGCGGTTTCCTGATTGGCCCCGGGGCAGGCGTCAGCGCGGCGACGCGTACACGAGCGCTTGCCATGCTGGCGACTCGCCGCCCTGTACTGCTCGACGCGGATGCCCTCACCGTGTTCGCGGGCCGGGTCGACGAACTCGCCGAGGCCATCCATGGACCCTGTGTTCTTACGCCGCATGACGGCGAGTTCGCGCGCTTGTTCGATGCCACCGCCGATAAACTCAAACGCGCGCGCGCGGCGGCTCGGCGCAGCGGCGCCATCATTGTCCTGAAGGGTGCCGACACGGTCATTGCCGCACCCGACGGACGCGCGGTGGTGAACACCAATGCACCGCCCACATTGGCCACCGGAGGATCCGGCGATGTGTTGGGCGGGATGATCTTGGGGTTATTGGCCCAGGGCATGGACGCGTTTCTGGCCGCCGCCGCCGGCGTGTGGCTGCACGGCGCTGCCGCCGCCGACTTCGGTCCCGGCCTTCTTGCCGAGGATCTTCCCGACCTGCTGCCCGTCGTGCTGCGCCGCCTGGACGCCTGATGTTCCGAGGTTTGTTTCCGAAGATCACGCTGCATTCGCTCATCATAGTCATCAGCGTCCTGACCTATGTACTCACCACTCGCGCGGAACGCGAGCGCCGGCCGCCGTCCATTGCCATTGCCTGGGTGCTGGGCATGCTGGCGCTGCCCTATGTCGTGCTGCCCATGTACTTGTTTTTCGGCCGCCGCAAACTGCCGCGCAAGATCGCCCGCCGCTCCGCCCCGCGCCCGCACAGCCAGCATTGGGCCGAGGATCTCATCGAGAGCTTTGGCCTCCCGCCGTCTTCCTTTTCCCAGGTGCGCTTTCACCGAGACGGCATTGCCTCACACGCCAGCCTGGTATCCCTGCTCAACAGCGCCACGCAGCGCGTGGATATTTGCACCTACCTCGTGGGCGAGGATCCCATCGGGCGCGAAATGATGGACTGCTTGATGGCCTGCGTGCGGCGCGGCGTGCGTGTGCGCTTTCTGCTCGACGGCGTCGGCGCCATACAACTTCCCCGGTCTTGGTTTCGGCAACTGAAGCATGCCGGTGTCGAAACGGCCGTATTCAGTCCCTTGCTGGCGCGTAAAACCCAGGGGCCGCGAAACCTGCGCAATCACCGCAAATGGGCCATCGCCGACGACGAGAAGCTCTGGGCCGGCGGTAGAAATCTCGCGGCCGAATATTTCACGGGTTCCAACGGAGTTCCGCCCTGGGGCGACTTGTCCTATGAGATATCCGGATTCACAGCCGCCGCCGTGGCTCAGCAATTCGCCGCCGACTGGGATGCCGCGGGCGGCGCGACCGCGCCCGTCATTCCTCCCGCAAACCCGCCGCAGTCGGGCAGCCGAACCCAATTTCTCCCGAGCGGTCCCGATCAGGCCGAAGACACGGTGCATGCCCTGCTCATCGATGCCTGTTTTCAATCCACTGAGCGACTGTTGGCCGTGACGCCCTACTTCGTGCCCGATGCCAGCCTGGAGACGGCCATGCGCCTCGCGGCGCGCCGCGGCGTGAAAATCGATTTATGCATTCCGGCCAAGTCGAACCACATTCTTGCCGACTTCGTGCGCAATCGTTCGCTGCGCGCCTTGAGCCGCGCCGGTGTCTCGGTACATCTTCTGCCCGCAATGAATCACGCCAAGGCCGTGGTGTTCGACGACACCATTGCGCTATGCGGCTCGTGCAATCTCGACTCGCGCAGTTTGTTGCTGAATTATGAATCCCACGTGGTGTTCTACGACACGGTGGACATCGAATGGCTCGCAGGCTGGATCCAGGGACTCATCCCCAGCGCCGCCGATTTCGATTCTCGCGCACCGGGTTTATTCCGGGACGTCTGCGAGGGGCTGCTGCTCACCGTCGCCTATCAACTGTAGCGTAGGACATTGCCTACACCGGATTATTGATTCGCCTCGATCCGCCCATAGTATCCTTACGCGGAATCCCCGTTTGACGCGTTGCAGGTGATGGGTGGAGTTCAAGGACTATTACAAGGTGATGGGTGTGGCACGAGATGCCACCGAAGCCCAGATTAAGCAGGCCTATCGCAAGCTGGCCCGAAAATATCACCCGGACGTCAGTAAGGAAAAAGACGCCGAGGCGCACTTCAAGGAAGTCGGCGAAGCCTACGAGGTCCTGAAAACCCCCGAAAAGCGCGCGGCCTATGATCAACTGGGTCAAGGACCCCGCCCCGGTGAGGACTTCAGACCGCCGCCGGACTGGAACGCGGGCTTCGAATTCAGCGGTGCCGGCGAGCATGCCGGGAACGCGGACTACAGCGATTTTTTCGAGTCGTTGTTCGGCGCCGCCGGCCGAGGCGCCGCCGGCCGCTCGCGGCGCGGCTTCAATGCCGGACCCGGACCCGGCGAGGCTCATCATGCCAAGGTGATGCTGGACCTCGAGGCCTCCCTCGAGGGCGGTACCCGTGCCCTCACGCTGCGGGTGCCGCAACTCGATGCTCAGGGACGCGTGGTCTCGAAGGACCGCGTGCTCAATGTCCAGGTGCCCAAGGGAATACTCCCGGGTCAAGTTATCCGTCTGGCCGGCCAGGGATCGACCACCGGTGGCGACACGCCGGGCGATCTGTTCATCGAGGTGGAATTTGCACCGCATGCGCTGTATCGCGTCGAGGGCCGCGATCTGTATTTGGATCTCCCGGTGGCGCCGTGGGAAGCCGTGCTCGGAGCCAGCGTGAAGACGCCCACTCCCGGCGGCACGGTGGATTTGAAAATCCCCGCGGGCTCGCATGCCGGCACGAAACTCCGACTGAAGGGACGCGGTATTCCATCTGCCACGCCCGGCGATTTTTATGTGGTGCTGCAAGTCGCCCTGCCGCCGGCACCCGATGAGAAAGCGAAGGCGGCCTATCGCGCGATGGCCGAGACACTATCCTTCAATCCACGCGCCGGCCTAGGAGTGTAAGCTGCCATGGGATCTGCTCACGATAATGCGTTATCCGGAGAGATATTCGATGAGTACACCCTGCTCAACGTGGATGAGCTCTCCCGTCTATGCGCGGTGGAGCGCACCTTCATCATAGAGCTCGTCGAGGAAGGCGTGCTCGAAGTGATAGAAATATCCCCGGAGTGGCGTTTTTCCGGGAGGGCCCTGCGCCGCGCCCGGACGGCGTCGAGATTACAACGGGATTTGCAGATTAATCTACCCGGCGTTGCACTCGCTCTAGAGCTGCTGGACGAACTGGAACACTTACGCCGAGCACTCGGAAGCGCACACTCATGAGCAATGTCATCGAATCGGATGCCTTCGTATTCTTCGGAGCCACGGGAGACCTGGCTTACAAGAAAATATTCCCCGCACTGTATGTCATGGTGCATAAGGGCGAGCTGACCATTCCCATTATCGGCATTGCACGCGCCGGTTGGTCTCTCGAAAAACTACGCGAGCGCGCCCGCGCGAGCGTGCAGGAAGCCGGCGACATCGAACCCGAGTGCTTCGCGAAAATGGCGGCGCTGATGCGCTACGTGGATGGCGACTACGCCGATCCCGAGACGTTCAAGAAGTTGAAAGAAACCTTGGGGCTTGCCACCAAGCCCATTCACTATCTGGCCATCCCGCCGAGCCTGTTCTCGAGCGTCGTCCAAGGCCTCGCGAAATCCGGCTGCGCCGACAATGCCCGCGTTATCATCGAGAAACCCTTTGGCCGCGACCTCGCCAGCGCCCAAGCCTTGAATGAAACGCTGCACAAGGTATTCCCCGAAGGTTCCATATTCCGCATCGATCACTACCTGGGTAAAGAAGCGGTACAGAACATCCAATACTTTCGCTTTGCCAACACGTTCCTCGAGCCCATCTGGAATCGCAACTACGTTCAGGACGTGCAAATCACCATGGCAGAGAATTTCGGCGTGCAGGGTCGCGGCGGGTTCTACGAGGAGGTGGGCGCCATCCGCGACGTCGTGCAAAACCATTTGCTCCAAGTCATTGCGCTCCTCGCCATGGACGCGCCGGTGGGCCACGATGCCCATGCCATACAGGCCGAGAAGCTCCGCATATTCCACGCCATGCGGCCGGTCGACCCAAAGGAAGTGGTGCGCGGACAGTTCAAGGGCTATCGCGACGAGAAAGGAGTCGCCAAGGATTCACAGGTCGAGACCTTCGCGGCAATGCGATTGCACATCGATACCTGGCGCTGGGCCGATGTGCCCTTTTACATTCGCGCGGGCAAATCCCTGCCCATCTCGGCCACCGAAGTCATCGTGAATTTGAAGCGGCCGCCCATGGCGATTTTCGACGCCAGCGCTACCATGCCCCCCAATTACTTTCGCTTCCGTTTGAGCCCCGAGGTGGTCATAGGTACCGGCGCGCTGGTCAAGCGCATTGGCGAGAACATGCGCGGCGAGCCGGTGGAATTGATCGCCCGCCACCATTCGCAGGACGAAAAGTCGCCTTACGAGCGGCTCTTGGGCGACGCAATCCGCGGCGACTCGGCCCTGTTCACGCAAGACGACAGCGTGGAAGCCGCCTGGCGCGTGGTCGACCCCGTGCTGACGGACCCCTTGCCGGTGGTGGAATACGAACCTGGCACGTGGGGCCCCGAGGTCGCCAACGACATCGTCATCGGCGACGATACCTGGCACGACCCGACAGTCGAGCAAACCTCGCCTTGCTGAGAGGCGCCCCAGAGCTGAGAGGCGCCCCAGACAAGAGCACTGCCGTCGACAAGGTGGTGTTCTTGGTGGATGTCGACAACACCCTGCTCGACAACGATCACTTCCTGGTGGATTTGCGCCAACGCCTCAAACAGTCTTTTGGCGCCGCCCAAGAGGAACGCTTCTGGCAGATTTTCAACGCCCGACGGCAGGAAATCGGCCTCGCCGACTACCTGGGGACCTTGCAGTTGTTCCGCGCCGGGGCCTGCGACCTCCCGCAATTGTTGCAAATGTCTGACTTTCTATTGGATTACCCATTTTCCTCGCTGGTGTTTCCCCAAGCTCTGGCCGCCATCACCCATCTGGGGGCTTGCGGCAGAACCGTTCTGCTTTCGGATGGCGATATGGTCTTTCAACCGCGTAAAATCCATCGCTCCGGCTTGTGGGACGCGGTGTCGGGGCGAGTTCTGATTTACGTACACAAGGAAAAAGTGTTGGATGACGTGCAACAACGCTACCCGGCAGCGCATTATGTGGTGGTGGACGACAAGCCCAATCTGCTGGCCGCCATGAAGCGGGTGCTCAAGGCTAAGCTCACGACGGTGTTCATACGCCAGGGCCAATATGCACTGGCGCCGGATGCCGACAGCTACGAACCGTCGCCCGATCGCGTCATCGAGCGCATCGGCGATTTGATTAACCTTACTTCCTCTGACTTTCAGGTGCCAACATGAAACCTACCCAAGCACTCCACGATCTCGGCCAAAGCCTCTGGCTGGACAACATCACCCGCGACATTCTCGACAATGGCACCCTGCGTCGCTATGTCGATGAGTTGTCGGTCACCGGCCTCACCTCGAATCCGACCATTTTCGATGAAGCCATCGGCGGCGGCGCCACCTACGATGCCGCCATCCAAAAGAAGGCGGGTGCCGGCCTCTCGGGCGAGGAGCTGTTCATTGAAATTGCCCTGGAGGATCTGCGCCGCGCCGCCGACATTTTCCGTCCGATCTACGATCGCACCGACGGCAACGACGGTTGGGTTTCCATGGAAGTCTCGCCGCTGCTCGCCGCCGATACCAAGGCCACCATCGCCTCCGCCCTGAAAATCCACAAGCAGGCGGATCGCCCCAATCTCTACGTGAAAATCCCCGGCACGCCCGAAGGCGTGCCCGCCATCGAAGAAGCCATTTTCGCCGGCGTGCCGGTGAACGTCACTCTGTTGTTTTCTCGGGAACACTACTTGGCCGTGGCCGATGCCTATATGCGCGGCCTGGAGCGGCGCAAGGCGGCAGGCCTTGATCTGCGCATCAATTCCGTGGCCTCGGTGTTCGTGAGCCGCTGGGATCGCGCTGTCGCCGACAAGGCCCCCGAGGATCTGCGCAACAAGTTGGGGATCGCCATCTGCTTGCGTACCTACAAGGCTCACTGCGACCTCATCGCCTCCAAGCGCTGGAAAGATCTCGAGGCAGCCGGCGCCCGCAAACAGCGCATGCTGTGGGCCAGCACCGGCGTGAAGGATCCCAAGGCGCCGGCAGATCTCTACGTGTCGGCGTTTGCGGCTCCCGAGACCGTCGACACCATGCCCGAGAAGACCCTGCTGGCCTTCGCGGAAAAAGGCACGGTGAAGGGCGTGATCCCGAAGGATGGCGGCGATGCGGAGGACGTGCTCAAGCGCTTCGAAAAGGCGGGCATCGACGTGAAGGCTCTGGCCGAGAAGCTGCAGGTCGACGGCGCGGAATCCTTCGTCAAATCGTGGACAGAACTCATGAAGCGCATTGCCGACAAGAGCAAGGCGCTCGCCAAATCGTGAGCCCGCGCATCGACCCCTTGGCGGGGCAGCCCGCGCCTCTCGATCGTTTAGTGGATGTGCCGAGGCTGGTGAGTGCCTACTACACCGGCCGTCCCGACGCCGCCGAATCCACGCAACGCGTGGCCTTCGGCACCTCGGGTCATCGCGGCACCTCGTTCGATTTGAGCTTCAACGAAGCGCATGTGCTCGCCATCACCCAGGCCATTTGCGAATACCGCAAGCAACAGAGCGTCGACGGCCCCTTGTTTATCGGGTTCGATACTCACGCGCTCTCTGCGCCCGCCTTCGCCAGCGCGCTTCAAGTCTTGGCTGCGAACGGCGTCGAGGTCATGATGTCGCACGCGGACGAGTACACACCTACGCCCGCGGTTTCGCATGCCATCCTGGTGTACAACCGCGGCCGCACCACCGGCTTGGCCGACGGCATCGTCATCACGCCGTCGCACAATCCGCCCGACAGCGGCGGCTTCAAATACAATCCCACCAATGGCGGTCCGGCGGATACGCAGGTGACGTCCTGGATGGAAGCGCGGGCCAACGAACTCATGGCCGCCGGCCTGAAGGGCGTCGAGCGCGTGGACTATGGTGCGGCCCGCCGCGCGGCCACCACGCATGAGCACGACTACGTCACCTCGTACGTGAATGAACTGAACTCCGTCATCGACATGGAGGTCATTCGCGGTTCCAAAATACGTCTTGGAGTCGACCCCTTGGGCGGCGCCGGCGTGCACTACTGGGCGCGCATCGCGGAACGCTACAAATTGGATTTACGCGTGGTCAACGACGAGGTGGACCCTACCTTCCGCTTCATGACCCTGGATTGGGACGGCAAGATTCGCATGGACCCTTCCTCGGCCTATGCCATGCACCGCCTCATTGCCCTGAAAGACAGCTACGACGTCGCCTTCGCCTGCGACACCGATCACGATCGCCACGGCATTGTGACCGCGAGCGTAGGTCTCTTGCCGCCGAATCACTACCTCTCGGTGTGCGTCGATTACTTGTTCCGCCAGCGCAAGCAATGGAAGGCTGACGCGGCCGTGGGCAAAACCGTGGTGAGCAGCGCCATGATCGACCGCGTCGCCGCCCGGCTGGGCCGGCGTCTGTACGAAGTCCCCGTGGGCTTCAAATGGTACGTGTCTGGCCTCCTGGACGGCAGCCTCGGGTTCGGCGGCGAGGAAAGCGCCGGCGCCTCCTTCAATCGCTTCGACGGCAGCCCCTGGAGCACCGATAAGGACGGCATCACCGCAGCATTGCTATCGGCCGAGATGACCGCGAAAACCGGGCGCGATCCCGGCCAGGCCTACCGCGAACTCACCCACGACTTGGGCGAGCCCTTCTCCAGCCGAGTGGATGCACCCGCAACCCCCGCACAGAAGAAAATCCTGTCCAAACTCGACAAGGATCGCATTCGCAGCACGGAACTCGCCGGCGACAAGATCGAATCCGTGATGAGCGTCGCCCCCGGCAATAATGCGCCTATCGGCGGCATCAAGGTCGCCTCCAGCAACGGCTGGTTCGCAGCGCGCCCCTCCGGCACGGAAAACATCTACAAGATTTACGCCGAGAGCTTCCGCGACGAGGCGCATCTGCAGCGCTTGCTGGTTGACGCGCAAACCGTCGTGGATGCCGCCCTCGCGTAGTAAGGCCATGGCCAATGAGAAGGCCATGACCAATGAGGATGCCGTGACCAACAACACGGCCGGCGCGGATGGCGTGCCCAGCGACACGGCCAAGGTACTGCTCCCGTGGCTGGTGGCAGTCGGATTTTTCATGGAATCGCTCGACACGACGATTCTAAATACGGCCGTCCCCACCATCGCACAGGCGCTGCAAGTGCCGCCTCTCAGCATGAAGGCGGTGCTGGCCAGCTACACCCTGAGCCTCGCGGTCTTTATTCCCATCAGCGGCTGGATGGCCAATCGCTTCGGTACGCGCCGCGTGTTCGCCTCCGCCATCGGCATCTTCACGCTGGGCTCGTTGCTCTGCGGCATCTCCCGGGATATTCACCTGCTGGTGGCCTGCCGCATTCTGCAGGGCTGCGGCGGCGCCATGATGCTGCCCGTGGGGCGCCTCACGCTGGTACGCACCTTCGCGAAGACGGAACTCATTCGCGCCATGAGTTTCGTCTCCATACCTGCGCTCGTGGGGCCCATGTTGGGGCCGCTGCTGGGCGGTGTGATCATTCACTATTTTCATTGGAGCGTTATTTTTTTCGTGAACATTCCCATCGGCCTGGTGGGACTGACCATGGTGTACCGGCACATGCCGGATTTTCGGGCCGCCAAAAACGACCCTCTGGACATCGTGGGCTTGACCTTGTTCGGCTCGGGGATTTCGCTGCTGTCCTATGTGCTCGAGGTTTTCGGCGAACACACCTTGAGCGGCCGCGAAATTCTGGGTTTGCTGGGAATTTCCTTCGCCCTGCTCGGCACTTACTTCCTGCACGGCACACGCACACCCTATCCGCTGCTCCGCTTGAGTCTGCTGCGTCTAAGAAGTTTCCGTGTCTCCGTCGCCGGCAACCTGTGTACACGCATAGGCATCGGCGGCCTGCCTTTTCTGCTGCCCTTGTTGTACCAGGTGGGATTGGGCTATACGGCCATTCAGTCGGGCTTGATGATCATGCCACAGGCCTTGGCCGCCATGAGCTTGAAAATGTTTCTGCCGCGCATCCTGCAACGCTTCGGCTATCGCAAGGTTCTGGTGTGGAACACCCTTATCCTGGGCGTCATGCTCGGCCTGTTCTCGACCATTGACGTCGGTACACCCGCCTGGCTCATTGCCTTGCTGACTTTCGTCTTCGGCTTCGTCACCTCGACTCAGTACACCAGCATGAATACCCTGGCCTACGCCGATGTGTCGGCGGAAGAGGCCAGTTCCGCCAGCACTATTGCCAGCACGGTGCAACAATTGGCGGTGAGTTTCGGCGTCGCCGCCGCCTCGCTCACCGCCGCGGTGTTCATTCCGACTCACGCGCAGGCCAGCCCGTCGGCACTCATTCACGGCATCCATTGGGCGTTCCGTGCCCTCGGTGCCTCGACCATTATCGCCACGCTGGTTTTCTGGGAATTGAAGCCCGACGACGGCGCCGCCGTCAGCAGCCAAAAGGCGGAAGTACCGGCGGGATGATCCCGCGGATGGCGGGGCCAAGCTTCAGATTAACGGCAGCCTGCCGAACTGAATGTGATCATAGACGGAGGGCAGAACCATGCGTGACACTTCCCGAATTGCCGCCCTTGGCCTGACCTTGATCGCGGCCGTCGCCTTGGCCGTTGCTCCGCGAGCCGGCGGTAGCACAACGGAAATCACCAGTACCGGCCACTCGGGAAACACCACCACTAGCGGAAACACCACCACTAGCGGAAACACCACCACCGCCGGCAATGCCAATGCCACCGGCACTGCCAATGCCACCGGCACTGCCAATGCCACCGGCAGCGGCAATGGCCATTATTCCGGCGGCGGCCTGTTGTGCGCCGGCCTGCTCGAGAGCGGCATCCTTGGCGATATATTCACGGTGGCACCCGCCAGCGCCGTCCACCGCGAAGACCGAGGTTCCGCCATTCAATTTGCGCCCATTTGGTCGGACTCTCACCAAACCACAGTCGGGGACACATCGCCGGTCGAGCCGCCAAAAAGCAAACCCGTCGCGATCATCAAGCTGCCGATTTCGTTTTCCGAGGCCGACCGGCAGAAATTCGCCGCTGCCGGATGGAAGCCGCATAAGGCGGGAGCTCTCGGAATGTCTTACTGTCTGGACCGTGCGGGCCGGAGCGACGCCACCGCATCACCCGTGACACAAGGAATGATTTGCGTAACCGCCGCCCCGTGATCGGGCGGCCCGCGTAGGGCGGGCCGCGTAGGGGCGCGTGTCGCCTACTTCAGCGTCGCCCCGATATCCGATGACTGCGCCCAAATATTGATCCCACCGTCCTTGGCATACTGATCGATTTCGTTGAGCTCTTCAGCGCTGAACGAAAGGCTCTCCAGACTTTTCAGCGAATCGGCCAACTGCCCGACGGTGCGGGCACCGATCAGTGCGGAAGTAACGCGGGGATCGCGCAGCACCCAGGAGATCGCCATTTGGGGTAGGGTCTGCCCGCGCCTTTCGGCAACCGCGTTGAGTTCACGTATCAGGTGAAGGTTATTCTTGGTAATGAGATTCTGGCTCAAAGAGCCAGACTTCGTGGCACGGGTCTCGGCGGGGATGCCTCCCAGGTACTTCTTGCTCAGCATTCCTTGCGCCAACGGCGAAAACGCGATGCAACCCACACCGAGTTGCCCCAGCGTTTCGAGGAGATCCTTCTCGATCCAACGGTTGAGCAAGGAATACGACGGCTGGTGTATTAATAGCGGGACGTGGAAAGACTTGAGAATCTCCGCAGCCTGTCGCGTGAGGTCCGCCGAATACGAGGAAATTCCGACGTAGAGAGCTTTGCCTTGGCTGTGCAAGCTGGCCAGCGCACCCATGGTCTCCTCGAGGGGTGTCTCGGCGTCCACGCGATGCGAATAAAAAATGTCGACGTAGTCGAGCCCCATGCGCTTCAGGCTCTGGTCGCACGAGGCCACGAGGTATTTTCGAGATCCGCCCACATCGCCATAGGGCCCGGGCCACATATCCCAACCCGCCTTGGTCGAAATGACGAGCTCGTCGCGATGAGCTTTAAAGTCCGTCGCCATGACCCGGCCGAAATTTTCTTCAGCCGAGCCATACGGAGGTCCGTAATTGTTGGCGAGATCGAAGTGGGTAACGCCGTGATCGAAGGCGTATCGCAGAATCGACCGGCCGGTCTCAAAAACGTCGTCGCCGCCAAAATTCTGCCACAGACCCAGTGATATGGCCGGCAACTTCAAACCCGATCGGCCGCAGCGCCGATAGGGCATGGACTCGTAGCGCGAGGGGGCCGCGCTATAGGGAACTGGGAAGGCCACGCACCTTATTCCTTCTTGATCTCGTGCCCGCCGAATTGATTCCGCATGGCCGCGAGCAACTTGTCGACGAAGGAATCGGAGTCACGCGAACGGAAGCGCTCCAGTAGCGAGGCCGTGATGACAATGGCGGGTACACCCAGCTCCACCGCCTCGGACACTGTCCAGCGTCCCTCCCCCGAGTCCACCACGTAGGGTGCAATGCCCTTCAGCGTGGGGTTCTTCGCCAAAGCGTCGGCAGTCAAGTCCAGCAGCCAGGACCGCACCACGCTGCCATAGCGCCAAATCTCAGCGATTTGCGTCAAATCGAGCTTGAATTCGGTCTTGTGCTGCAGGATGGAAAAGCCTTCCGCATACGCCTGCATCAGACCGTACTCGATGCCGTTGTGAATCATTTTGGTGTAGTGGCCGGATCCCACCGCGCCTACATGGCCCCAGCCCTGGTTCGGCGCAGGCGCAAGCGCCTCGAAAATGGACTTCACACGCTCGACCACCGCCTTCTCGCCGCCGATCATCAGGCTGTAGCCCTCGGCCAAACCCCAGACGCCTCCGCTGGTACCGGAGTCGACATAGTCGATTTTCTTCTCCGCCACGGCGGCGGCGCGCCGCTGCGTGTCGCGGTAATTGGAGTTGCCGCCGTCGATAATGCAATCGCCGGGCGACAATAACGGCACCAAGGAATTGATGGTGCTATCGGTAATCTCGCCCGCCGGCACCATGAGCCAAATCACCCGGGGGGCTTTGAGCTTGCCCACCAGCGCTTCCAGGGAAGCCGCAGAACCGCCGCCCTTCTCCTCGATCTGCTTACGCGCCGCCTCAGACGGGTCGAAGCCCACAACCTCATGGCCCCCGCGCATCAGGCGCTGCGCCATGTTCGCGCCCATGCGACCCAAACCAATCATTGCGATTTGCATAAATTACATCCAACCAATGTCGCGCGAACGCTATGCGCACGAGTATAAATCCGCGCCCGCGCGCAGGTACAGCGACTTCTTGCCGCGCCCGCGGGTTAACCCTTCGTCAGCCCCGACTTAAAATTGTCATGAAAGCCGGACTTCCCACCGGCTCGAACCGTCCGGTGAATTGTAGTGTCCCGCTGGCTGCACTCAACCGAAACGAAGTGATCGAATCGCCCTTCTGATTGCACGCATACAGGAACTCGCCGCCGGGATCGAGAGCGATGCTGCGCGGCGAGTCAGCATGCACCCAGGCATCGGAAGTCATACGCAATTGGCCGTCCACCGCAACCGCAAACACGCTGACCCCGCTGTGCAGCCGGTTGGCCACGTACAAGAACCGGCCATCCGCGCCGATATTGATATCCGACGAGAGAATACTTCCCGCGAACTTGGGCGGAGCGGCCGAGACCATTTGCTTCTCACGCATGCCGCCGGTGGCCGGGTCGTAGTCGTACACCACCACCTTCGCATCGTGTTCATACGAGTTATAGAACACCTTGCCATTGGGATGGAAGGCGAAGTGACGCGGCGCCGAGCCCGAGAGCGCCGGAATTACCGGTGTCGCGGCCGGCAATAGGCGCCCCGCCTGGGCATCCAAACGCCACACCAGCGTGAGGTCGAGACCCGCATCATTGGCAATCACGAATTGTCCCGACGGATCTGCGGCCACCATGTGCGGGTGCGGTCCATCGTGATCGCTGGCCGCGAACTGTCCCGGCGGCTCATCCACGGCGCGTGCCCGATGCCGTGCGCCGACGATGGGGCGCATGTCGGAGGCAGCGCCCAGAGATCCATCGGCGGCCACCGGAAACACCGCCACACTTCCACCGCCGACATTCGCCACGAACACGAATTTTCCGGAAGGATGCACGCTGACATGACCCGGGAACGCACCGCCCGAGTGCACCGCGTTCAGCCGAGTGAGGCGGCAACTCTCGGGATCGATGGCGTACGAGACGACGGCGCCGTCGTGCGCGCCGCCAAAATTGTCGATCTCGCTGATGGCATATAGACGGGTGCGCGCCGGATTCAGCGCAAGCCATGTGGGATTGCGAATGTCGCCGACCACCTGCAGCTGCGACAGTGCGCCCGTGCTGCGGTCCATGTCGAATAGGTAAATGCCGCCACCATTCGGCGTGTACGTGCCGACATAGGCAACGCTTCTGGGGCCGGCCGCCCGTAGCACGGTCGTTGCGAGGGTAGCGGGCAGGAACAATGCAGACGCCGTGCGCCGAATAAACTCGCGCCGTGTGGATCCTGTTGTCAGCAACGCTTTCTCGAAAGATGCTGACACGAGTCTAGACCAGGCCGCTCCCGCCTAGCGCCCCATTCGACCTAAGCGAGTGTTAAGTTGTGTCAATGGCGACAACAAATACGACGAGGTGCTGTTCGGCTCGATCAACGGATCCGATCCGCGACGGGTAGTCATTCTTGAAGCAATCGCGTTGTGAAAGAAGCGTCGGAAAAGTAAAAGTCCGTCAACTTGCGAGGCAGAAGTAAGGACTACGTTTACATTCGCGGGTCGCCGCAGAGACGCGACGCTATCAGTCAAATAAGCACATAGCGGCATGCCCCAGCAGCCGCTGCGTAGTTCAGGCCTCGGCCTTGACGGGCGCGGCTTCCACCGGTGCTTCCGGCAATCCCGACGATTCCGACGATTCCGACGATTCCGGCAAATCGCCCGTCACAGACCCATCGGGTCCGGTCGCGCGCCGCTGCTGCTTTGCGTCCTGGCGCGCCTTGCGGGCCGCCTCTTTCTGTTTTTTTGCATGCTTGTAATTTGGCTTGGCCAATTGAATCTCCTGATATTCCCCGATATATGCGATCTTACTCTGGTTGGACGGACACGCGTACGGATAAGCGATGCCGCCCGCCGCCGACTATGACGCCGCGCAACGGCGACACGTCCCCGAAATCACGGCCCCACGCGATGATGATGTGATCGGAACTCACGCGCACATCGTTGGTAGGATCCAAGTCGACCCAGCCGAAGGGCGGACAAAACACCGACACCCAGGCGTGCGAAGCATCCGCTCCCACATACGCCGCGTCCGCTCCCGGGGGCGGCAGCGTGCGGAGGTAGCCGCTCACATAACGCGCCGCGAGGCCGCGTGAGCGCAGGCAGGCCAGCATGATGTGGCTGAAATCTTGGCACACGCCGCGGCGCGCCTCGAAGGCTTCGATGGCCGAGGTGCGAATATTGGTGCTGCCCGGCGCGTATTTGAAGTCGCGATGGATCTTGGCTCTCAACGCCTCCGCCGCGAGCAGCGTCGGCGCATCCGCCACGAAGCAATCCGCACCGTACTCGGTGAAGGTCTGTTTGATCCTGACGTAGCTCGACTCCATGCGGTAGCGGCTGGCGTCCAGAATGTCCGCGCTCACGGGTTTGCCGGAAAACGCCAGCGTATCGCGAACGCGCTCCCAGGCATCGCTCGAAGCGGCGTCCATGTCGGGCGCGGGCTGCACTTCGACGCGCACCTCCGCGAGTACTTCGAGGTGATCGTGCGGCGAATCGTATTCCAGGCGCGTGACATGATTGCCGAAGGCATCCAGGTCCTCGCTGCGCGAACTGGGCTGCGGCGCCAGCGAGATGGTGCGGTCCCGGCAGGACTGCAGAGGCGTATTGCGCGGAGTCAAGTGCAATAGCTGGTGCGAATGCGCCACGTTGCCGCCGTAGCTGTACGCCGTTTCGTGGCGCACGCGGTAGCGTACCGCCGTCATGCCGCCACCGTGCGCATTTCAATATCAATCAGCGAGAAGTGCTTGAGCGACAGGCGATCGGACAGCGTGGCCGTGGCATTCGACAAGGCAGTCAGCTGCTCAGCCAAGGTCTGCCGTGCGCGCGCCGCGCGCGCACTGTCACCGTCGATGGAAATGACCTCCATTTGCTCGACGACGCTCACCGCCTCATCGATGCTATCGTCGGGAATCCCGCCCAGCGAGGCAGCGATGCGGACCAGCGAGTACTGCATGTGATTCCATTGATAGGCCAAGGCGCGAGGATTGGTTTTGTCGAACACCAACAGATCGATGGTGGAGCCCAGCAGCGGCGCCGCGATATATCGGGTGCGATACGTGATGGTGCTGTCGCCGATATCCAGCAGCCATTCCAATTCGCTTTGCGACGGCACGCTGCCCGACTGCAGATGCAAAGCCAGAAGCTCGGACAGGAACTGCAATCTCTCCAGACGGCGCCCCAACATCATGAGCCGCCAACCATCATCCTGCGTCATATCGTCCAACGCAAAGCCCGCCAGCGCCGCCAGGGACAACAACAGCGTATCCAGGGTCTCCCGCGGATCTGCCTTGGCGTCCGCGGCTTCTTGAAATTGGCGCTGCAGCACGCTAATCGCACGCCAATTCTCGGCGGACAAGCGGCTGCGCGTCTGAGCGGCGCACCACTGCAGTCGCTGCAAATCCGCGCGCAAGCCCAAGGGGTTACCCTCCTCGAATACCGGCGCAGTACCGCTGCTTTTCGGCATGGTAATGAAATTCCGGCACGTTTCCAGAGCCTGCGGCCACAGCGCCGCATTGGTACGTGCGCCCAACGTCGCGCGCAGTAGGCGCGCCTTGTCCTCGCAGCGCTCGCTGTACCGTCCCAGCCAGAACAAGTTCTCGGCCAAGCGCGACGGAAGTTCGTCGTGCCGGGCCGGCGAGCGCGGCGCGATGGACGCGCCCGACGCATCGTCGGTGGCGCGATGATCCGCCGCCAACACCCACACATCCTTGCTGCCGCCGCCGCGCTGCATGGATACGACGTCGGCGGTATCGGAGGCGATGCGCGCCAAGCCACCCGGCATGACCCGATAGCCAGCGGGCGTGGCGACGGCATACACCCGAATGCCCAACGCCCGCGCCGCAAAGCCCTGCGCCCCGGGATTGCGCCACACCGGCGCCTGCGAGAATGCCAGACGCTCCTGCGCCACATAGGCATGCGGCCGCGCCGCGATACGTGCCACCAATTTCGCACGCGCCTCAGCCGGCAAATCGCGGCCGAACACCGCTTCGAAATGTTGATTGGGATACGCCGGCTTGATGACCAGGCGACCGATGTTGGCCACGACATAGTCGAGCGCCGCTTTCTCGCCGCACCACCACGTCGCCACCGACGGCAAGCGCAATGTCTCGCCCAACAAGCGCTCCGCCGCGGCCGGGATGAAGCCCATCCACGCCGCCGACTCCAGCACCCCGCTGCCCAACGCATTGGCAATGACCACCTTGCCGGCCCGCACCACCGCGATCAATCCCGGCACGCCCAACGCCGAATCGGCGCGCAGTTCCACAGGATCGCAAAAATCATCATCCAGACGGCGAAAAATGGCATGCACACGCCGCAGCCCGCCCAGGGTCTTCAAACACACCGTGTCGCCCCGCACCGTGAGGTCGTTGCCCTCCACGAGAGGCAGGCCCAGTTGCCGGGCGAGATAAGCATGCTCGAAATAGGTTTCGTTGAAAGAGCCCGGCGTCAGCACCACCGCCAGCGGCGTCTCGCCCTCAGGCGCATGCCGCAGCAAGCTCTCGCGCAGCGCACCGAAGAAACCGCCCAAAGAGCGCACGCCAAGATCACTCAGGAGATCCGGAAACACTCGCGACACGATTTGCCGGTTCTCGAGCGCGTAACCCGGCCCGGAAGGCGTCTGCGTTCTATCCGCGAGCGCCCACCACCGGCCATCCGCCGAGCGCGAAATGTCCACCGCATACACATGCAGCCGATTGCCGCCCGTCGCGATACCATGGCACGGCCACAAAAAATTAGGATGACCGAACGGCAGCTCGGCGGGCACCACGCCATCGGCCAACAATTTCTGCGGCCCATACAGATCGGCGAGCAGCGCATCGAACAGCCGCGCGCGCTGGATGACACCCAGTTCGATTTCACGCCACTCGGCGGCCGTGAGCAAAATCGGCAAGGGATCGAGCACCCAAGGACGGTCGCGCCCCTGGCTGTCGGCGTACACATTGTAGGTAACGCCGTTCTCGATGATGAGCCGGCGTGCCAACTCCACACCCCGCCGCACTCCCTCCGCTCCGTTATTGGCCAGCCGGTCGATCAGCGGCTGCCAATGCGGCCGCACTGCCCCGGTACCATCGAGCAACTCGTCGTAGCGCCGGGTATCGCTCTGATAGGTTTCAAGGCGTGTTGCGGGCATCACTCACTTGCGCATATCCAGGGTGAACGGGAACTCGCGATCGATCACGGCAGGCTGTACCGCCATGGCTCCCGGCGTATGGCCCATGCGCACGAAGCGCGCGAGGCGCCGGCTCTCAGCCTCGAAGGAGTTCACCGGGAAAATCTCGTGGCTGCGGCCGCCGGGATGCGCGACATGGTACTGGCATCCGCCCATGGAGCGATTCATCCACGAATCGAACAAATCAAATACCAGCGGCGCATGCACCCCAATGGTCGGATGCAGTGCCGACGAAGGCTGCCACGCGCGATAGCGTACCGCGCCCACGAACTCCCCCACCCGCCCCGTGGGCTGCATGGGGATCGCCCGGCCGTTACAGGTCACCACGTACCGACCCGAGGTCAGACCGCTCGCCTTCACCTGCAGTCTCTCCACCGAGGCGTCGACATACCTCACGGTCCCGCCCGCGGTGCCCTCTTCACCCATGACATGCCAAGGCTCCAACGCCTGCCGCAGCTCCAGGTGCATGCCGCGCGTCGAGAAGTCGCCATACTTGGGAAACCGGAACTCGAAATGCGGCGCGAACCACTGCGCATCGAAGCCGTAGCCTGCGTGCGCCATATCCGTCATGACATCGGCCAAATCCAGATCCACGAAGTACGGCATCAAGAAGCGATCGTGCAGTTCCGTGCCCCAGCGCACCAAGGTATCCGGCGCATAGGGCTTGTTCCAGAACCGGGCCACCATGGCCCGCAGCAACAACTGCTGCGTCAGACTCATGCGCGCATGCGGCGGCATTTCAAAGGCGCGCATTTCCAACAAGCCTAAGCGCCCCGTCGGCCCATCCGGCGAATACAGCTTGTCGATGCAGAACTCGGCGCGATGGGTGTTGCCCGTCACGTCGATCAGCAAATTGCGCAGCAGCCGATCCACCAGCCACGGCGGCACGCTATCGCCCGGCTTGGGAAACTGCTTGAACGCCACTTCCAATTCGTACAAGGAATCGTTGCGCGCCTCGTCGACGCGCGGCGCCTGCGAAGTCGGCCCGATAAACAGGCCCGAAAACAAATACGACAACGACGGATGATTGTGCCAATACGACAGGAGGCTGCGCAGCACATCCGGTCGCCGTAGGAACGGCGAGTCATTCACCGTCGCGCCGCCCAACACCACATGGTTGCCGCCGCCGGTCCCCGTGTGCCGGCCGTCCAGCATGAATTTTTCGGTACTGAGGCGTGTCTCGCGAGCCGCTTCGTACAAGAACGTGGTCCCATCCACCATCTCGCTCCACGTCGCCGACGGCTGCACATTCACTTCGATCACGCCCGGATCCGGGGTCACCTTGAAATTGCTCAGACGGGGATCGCTGGGCGGTTCGTAGCCTTCGATGACAATGGGCTGATCCAAAGCCTCGGCCGCCGCTTCCACCGCCGCGACCAACTCCAGATAGTGATCCAGCTCGCGCGCCGGCGGCATGAATACATAGAGCACGCCATTACGCACCTGGGCGCACATGGACGTCCGGGTGAGCGCCGCCGCCGACTCCTTGAATTCCGGCCGCGCCTCTACAATGGTCGGCGTACGCGACACATCCCGCTCGCGAAACTGCCGCCGTATTTCCGCATGCGGCAACAGGGGTGAAAACGCCTGCGAAGGATCCGGCGCATGAATGAAAGGATAATCGCCGGTCGCGGTCCAGGGCTGCGACTCCAACGGCAAGCGATAGCCAATGGGCGAATCGCCTGGAATCAAGTAACAGCGTTCGCTGCGCAGGAACCACGGTCCGGTCTGCCACTGTCGGCCGTCGGCCGTGCGCGCCACCGGCAGCACATGTCCAATGATGTCATCCAAGCCCTGCTCGAACACCTTCGCCAGACGCACGCGCTCCATCGGATCCTTGAGCTCCGAATCGAAGGGATCGACGTTCGACGGCAGGCGGCGCTCGCGCCACAGGTAATAGAACGCATCCTCGTACGCCGCGAATATGTACTTCGCATCGAACCCGAGTTCGGCGGCGACGCGCGCGAGGAAGAGCTGCGCATGAGCCTCGGTGACGGCGTAAGTCTTGTTCTCATCGGCAATGAGCTTGGGGTCCGCCCAAATCGGCTCGCCGTCCTTGCGCCAGTAACAGTTCAACGACCAGCGCGGCAATTGTTCCCCGGGGTACCACTTACCCTGGCCGAAATGCGCCAGGCCCTTCGGCGCGTAGCGTTCCTTCATGCGCTGGTACAACGTCGTGGCGAGCTTGCGCTTGTTCGGGCCCATCGCCGCCGTATTCCATTCGGCGCCATCCGGATCGTCGATGGACACGAACGTGGGCTCGCCGCCCATGGTCAGTCGTACATCGAAGGCCTTGAGGTCCGCGTCGACGGCATGCCCCAGGCGCTCGATGGCTGTCCATTCGGCATCGCTGTAGGGCTTGGTGACTCGCGGTGCCTCCCAAATGCGACGCACAGTCATGGAATGCGCGAAGGTGGTCTCGCACTCGTCCACGGCGCCGCTAATGGGTGCCGCCGCCGAAGGCTCGGGTGTGCACGCCAATGGTATGTGACCCTCGCCCGCCAACAGGCCCGAGGTCGCATCCAATCCTATCCAACCGGCGCCCGGCAAATACACCTCGCACCAGGCATGCAAATCCGTGAAGTCCTGCGACGCGCCCACCGGCCCGTCCAACGACTTCACATCGGGCACCAACTGAATGAGATACCCCGAGACGAAGCGCGCCGCCAATCCCAGATGCCGGAACAATTGCACCAGCAGCGCCGCGGAATCCCGGCACGAGCCGGAGCGCTTCACCAGCGTCTCCTCCGGCAACTGCGTGCCCGGCTCCATGCGAATCAGGTACTTGATGTCGTTGGCGACCCGCCGATTCAAATCCACGATGAAATCGATGGTGCGAACGCGGTCGCGCGGCACACTGTCGAGATACGCATTGAGCAACGGCGTCACCGGCGCTTTGACCAAGTACGGCACCAACTCGCGCCGCTCATTGGAGTCATACTTGAACGGATAGCTTTCCGCGTACGGCGCCATGAAGAAGTCGAAGGGATTGAGCACCGACATCTCGGCGACCAAATCCACCTCCACTTTGAATTCCCGGGTTTCGTCCGGAAATACCAGTCGCGCCAGGTAATTCGCCTCCGGGTCCTGCTGCCAGTTAATGAAGTGATCATGCGGCGTCACTTTCAGCGAGTACGACAGGATTCGGGTTCGGCAGTGGGGAGCCGGTCGAAGTCGGACGATCTGGGGGCTCAAACCCACCAGGCGATCGTAGCGATAGTGGGTAACGTGATTCAGGGCAACATGAATGGACACAGCAATTCTCCGCTCGCTAAACCTAGCTCGACGCGATTTGTCATAAGGAATACCGCGCCATGCGCACCACGATGGTGCGCCGCTTCCCTAAAGCCCGGTTGCACAGCGAGGTGCGGGATAAGTGTATAACGCCGGCGCCCCGGGTATCGGTCCACGTTGTTAAGATGCGAGGGATCATGCCGGATACCCCCTCGAAGTCTTGGTTGAAGTCGGCCGGCATGGGCCTCGCAGTCCTGTCCTTCATCAATCTATTCAATTACCTAGACCGTTATCTGGTCCCGGCATTGTTCGAAAGCCTCAAGGCCTCGGAGCTGCACCTCTCAGATTCCGAGCTCGGGGCGCTGATGTCGGGATTCCTGATCGTCTTCACCTTCACGGCACCCGTGTTCGGCGCCCTGGGCGACCGCTACGCACGTCCCAAGCTCATCGCTTTCGGTGTGGCCTGCTGGAGCCTGGCCACGACCCTATCGGGATTCGCGGGAAATTTCGCAGCTCTCCTGGCCGCGCGCGCCTCGGTGGGTATCGGCGAGGCCGCCTACGGCACCGTCGCCCCCAGCCTGCTCTCGGATTACTACCCCGCCGATCGCCGCGGTCGAGTCATGGCCATTTTCTTCTGCGCCATCCCCGTGGGCTCCGCGCTGGGCTATGTCGTCGGCGGCATCATGGACGTGCACTTCGGCTGGCGGGTCGCCTTTTTCGTCGCCGGCATTCCCGGCCTGATCCTCGCCGCCCTATGCTTCGGAATGCGCGACCCGCCGCGCGGCAGCCAAGACGGCGAGACGACCGGCGGCAGCCCCACGGCGACGGCCTCCGGCAAGAACACCACAGCCGACAAGCCTCGCGGGAACATCGGCATCGACACCCTCAAAACTTACTGGCGCCTGCTGAGCAATCGCCCCTACCGGTTCACGGTACTGGGCTATGCCGCCTACACCTTCGCCATGGGCGGTCTCGCCTCCTGGATGCCCGCCTTTCTCGAGCGCGTGCGTGGCATGCCCCACGGCAACGCCACCATCAGCTTCGGCTACATCGTGGTGATCACCGGCTTCATCGGCACTTTCGTCGGCGGCTGGCTGGGCGACTACTGCAACAAGGTCTCGAAGCGTGGGTACCTCGCGGTGTCGGCAGCCGCCACCGCCATCGCCGCGCCCTTCACGTGGTTCGCTCTCACCACGCCCTCGCCGCACGCCTACGTGGTATGCATGGTCATCGCGCAGCTGATGATGTTCATCTCCACCGGGCCCATCAACGCCTCCATCGTGAACTTGGTATTGCCCGGCGAGCGTGCCTCCGCCGTGGCCCTCGAGATCTTCGTCATTCATCTGTTGGGCGATTGCGTCTCCCCTTATCTCATCGGCCGGCTATCGGACGCCTTCTCCTTGGCCCAAGCCGTGAAAATCGTTCCGGCCGTGGTGGTCATTTCCGCGGCCCTCTGGGCCTGGGCCGCGCGTTCGCAAACCGACACTACCCACCCGAACCCGAACGGACCTCGAACGGCACCGGCATAGTCCGTCCATCGCTGAAGCGAAATACGATCTCCACCCGATCATGCTGATGCAATTGCCGCGTAGCGTGCATGAGCATCAGGTGATACCCACCCTCCGCGAAGCGCACCGTCGCCTGCGGTTTCAGCACCAACGACGCCACCGGCCGCATTTCACTCATGCCATGGCTCTCGAGGGTCTGGTGCATGCTCACCTCTGCGAAATCCGGACTGCTCGCACCCACCAACTCCAAGGTCGTGGGTCCCTTGTTGGTCAACGTCACGTAGCCGGCCGCCGGCAAATCCGCCGGCAACCAACGCACCCACGCATCCGCCGCCTCAACGACCAACGCTGCGGTATCCGCGCCGCGGGCCGGCAACCCGCCGCCGCACACCGTCGATATCAGCGCCAGCAGCAACGCCAGACTCGGCGCCCGCCCCAGCAGCCGCCCGTACCCTGCACCGCCCATTGCCTCAAAACGCATAACTCGCCCCCACACTGAACGTGTACTTCGCAAACAGCTGAGCGACGCTATGCGCCGCGTGCCTGGCCCACCGCCGCGAAGGTCTCATCGAACTCGCTGCGCCCCACCATGTCCTCGATGTTCGTGCTTATCTTGCGCTGCCAATTCGGGTATTCACTATCGGTGCCCGGCACGTTCACGGGATCCACCATTCCTAGGAGATCTTCGATCTGAAGTGCCACCAGCACCGTCGGCGAACGCGCAAGATACACATGCAAGGCCTTCGCGAGATCCGGCGTGAACGGGTCCGACGGCGCAGCAGGATAATTGGGTTGCAGCCCCTGCTCCCGCAAGGCATTGAGCAGGTTTACTTTATCCCGATCGCGCTCCAGCATGACTTCGTTCTGCATATCCGCTGTGGGATAGAGATTCAAACGCTGCCGCAATTGAATATCCAAACCTTCCCAGTAGCTACGCAACGTGGGCATGTCGTGGGTCGTCACCGTACCCAAGGCGCGCCGCACGAATTCATCGGGCCGCCTGAAGCGTCCAGCGTTGTCCTTTTCGAACAGCAGCACCTTGTAGTGATACAGCCCGTACTCGGGCATGGCAACGCGCATCTCATCCGGCACTACGCCCAGATCCTCACCCACGACGAGACACGCCGCGCGGCCACTCTCCAGCGTCAGCACCGTGAGCAGTTGCTGCAGAGGATAGTGCACGTAGGCACCGTCCGTGGGCGAATGGCCCGCAGCGACCCACCACAAACGGCATAGCGACATCACATGGTCCAAGCGCAGCGCACCGTAGTAACGCATGTTGTTGCGTATCAGACGCACGAAACCCAGCAGTTTCTGGGTCTCCATGATGAAAGGATCCTGCGGCGGAATGCCCCACCCCTGGCCGCGCAGCGCCAAGGGATCCGGCGGCGCGCCAATCTCCGCTCCCATGCGATAGCTATTCTGATCTACCCAGGTCTCCGAACCGGACGGGTTGGAACCCACCGCATAGTCGCCGTACAAACCAATGGGCATGCCCAATTCGCGGGCCAGGGCTTGCGCGCCGGCCAACTGGTCATGCGCCAGCCACTGCAAATACAAATGGAATTCCACCTCAGACACATGCGTGTCGGCGAAATGGCGTACCGCCGGCCCGTTGATATCGCGGAATTCTTCCGGCCAACTCAACCATCCCGAGGGCGTGGCCAGCGTGCGGCGAAAGTAATGGTCCAGTGCATCGAAACGCGCATGCGATTGCAGCAGCGCCCCCCCCGCGGCAACGAACGCCCGAAATTCTTGCGCCCGCGCCGTGCTGACACTCAAATGCCGGTCGCTGAAATCGCGAAACAGCAGCCGCAGTATCTCGAATTTCGCATCGGCCACCCCGACGTAATCCACGAGATCCGCCGAGCGCAGAGCGTTCAGCCTATGGGTGAATTCCTCATCGTTCACCCGTGAGGTGGCCTCCGGACAACCGGCATACTCCGGCACATCGGCCACCGAGATATACAGAACATTCAGGAAATGGCGACTAGAAGCGCTATAGGGACTCGACCTCCGCGCATCCGCGGGCGCCAGCGCGTGCAACGGGTTCAAGCCGATGAAGCCGGCACCGCGTGGTGCCAACCAACGAATCAATTGCTTCAGGTCGCCGAAATCACCGATGCCCCAATTGACCCGGGAGCGCATTGTATACAACTGCACCGCAATGCCCCAGAGACGGCGGCCCTGGACGATGGCGGCAGGCTCATAGCACTGCGGCGGCGAGATGATGAGCGAACACCGAGTGGTGCTGCCCCCCAATTTGACTTCCAATTCGTGATAGCCCGGCGGCAAGTCCAGAGGCAATTCGAGCCGTCGGCGCGTGACCCAGGAACCGGCCACGTCACCGCGCCAGACCTCACGACAATCCGCGGTGGACAGATGTCCGTCGCGGCGGCCGCCGTCTTCCAGATTCACCGTCCAAATTAGAATCGAGCCGAAATCCTTGGCCTGCACATTCACATCAAGACCTATGCGGGAGCCATGCGCCGCCGCGACGGGCGGCAACAGCAGGCGCCAACGCGACACCTCGAGTACGCTGAGCTCATTCGCCAGAGCCGCCTCGTCGTCCACTCGGCAGCCCATGGCGCGCAGCAGGTCCGTCTTGGTCTGCAAACTGAAGTAGCGCAGCTCGCCGCGGTAGTCGTGGTAGGCGTCGCCTATCCCACGCAGTCGCGCCATTCTTTCGATCAGTGAGTTGTCCAAAGTATCAACTCTCCAGTATCACGACTCAGCACTCCAACAGCACGGTGCTGCTCGCCATTAGCGGATAATGTTGTGCGAACTCAATCGCCCGCACCGCCGCGTGTTCACGCCCGGTATCGAAGCGGCACGCCCAGGGTGACCCCGGGGCTGGCGGCGGCACACTGAAACTCAGGTCGTCGGCGCCGGCGTTCAGCAGCAACAACAGACGGTGCACCGTATTGTTGCGATTACCCAAGAGAATTCCCAAGGTGCGCAAACCGCCATCCTGCCAGTCATTGTGGGTCATTTCGCCGCCCCGCATGTGCAGCCAGCTCACATCTTTGACACCCGACCGCGACGCCACGCCCTTGAGAAAAGTCTCCCGGCGAAATTCCGGATGCTCGGCGCGGGTCTTCATGAGCAGCCGTACGAACCCCACAAGGTCGGCGTTGGCCTCGCGCAGCCGCCAATCGATCCAGGAAATCTCGTTGTCCTGACAGTACGCATTGTTGTTGCCGCTCTGAGTCCTGAGAAATTCGTCGCCCGCCTGCAGCATGGGTACGCCCTGTGACAGCACGAGGGTGGCGAGCAGGTTTCGGACCTGACGCCGGCGCAAGCCCAAGATGCCTGCATCCACCGTGGCTCCCTCGGCGCCGCAGTTCCAGCTCAGGTTATTGCTGGTGCCGTCGGCATTGTTTTCGAGATTGGCTTCGTTGTGACGATCGTTGTAGGACACGAGATCGTGCAGCGTGAAGCCGTCATGCGCGGTAATGAAATTGACATTGGCGGTGGGTTTGCGGCCGTTGTGCCAAAACAGATCGCTGGACCCGGCGAAGCGCTCCGCCAACTCGCCCACCCTGCCGGCGTCGCGCCGCCAAAAGGATCGCACCGTATCCCGATAGCGATCGTTCCACTCGGACCAGCCTGCCGGAAACCGGCCCAGTTGATAGCCGCCCCAACCCACATCCCAGGGCTCCGCGATGAGCTTGACGTGTTGCACGATGGGATCTGCGCGCAGCGCGCCGAAAAAAGCCGAGTGCTCGTTGAAACCGCGGCCGTCCCGCGCCAGGACCGTGGCCAAATCGAAGCGAAAGCCGTCGACATGCATGTGCTCGGTCCAGTACCTCAAGCAATCCACGATCAGAGTGCGAACCTGCGGATGTTCGCAATTCACCGTGTTGCCGCAGCCGGTAACGTTGTCGTAATGGATCTTATCCGGCATCAGCCGGTAGTAAGCAGCATTGTCTATGCCCTTGAGATTGAGCACCGGACCCGATTCATTTCCTTCCGCGGTGTGGTTGAACACCACGTCGAGAATGACCTCGATGCCGGCCGCATGCAGCGCCTTGACCATGGTTTTGAACTCGGACACGGCATCGAACACGGCGTACTCATTCGCGGGCGCGAACCAAGCCACCGAGTTGTAACCCCAATAATTCTGGAGGCCCCGCTCCCGCAGGAAGGCTTCGCTGACAAAGGCCTGACAGGGCAACAACTCCACCGCGGTCACACCGATGTAGCGCAGATGCTCGATGACCGACGGCACGGTGAGGCCCAAGTACTTCCCGCGCCATGCCTCGGGCACATCCGGATGCAATTGGGTGAAGCCCTTGACGTGCAGCTCGTAAATGACCGAATCGCGCCAGGCGATGTTCGGAGCTCGATCGCCACCCCAATCGAACCGCCCGTCGACCACCCGCGAGCGCAACGGTGTTCCCATCGACAGTTCGAGCGCATAAGGATCGGTCAATGCCACACGGGGATCGAATAGCTGCCCGTTTTGCGCATCGTTCGAGCCGTGCATATAGAAGCCGTAGTGCGCACCCGGACCCGCCCGCCGCGGTGAGAGTTCGCCATGCCAAACATCTCCGGTGCGCCCACACAGGTCGTAGCGCGCGATCTCCGAGCCGTTGACCGCATCGAATATGGCCACCTCGACGCGGGTGGCGCCGCTCGAGAATACCGCGAAATTAACGCCGCTCTTGGTCCACGTAGCTCCCAACGGCGACGGCAAGCCGGTCTTGATCAGCTTCACTTACACTCCGACAAAGAACATCGCCCCGAGCGGTGGCAAGTCGAAGGTCAAGGTATAGCCGTTGTTGGCGGTCCCAGCCGTGGCGCCCGACGGGACGGCGATCTCATTCTGCCGGTTGTAGCCGCTGCCGCCGAAACGCACATCGTCCGAATCGAATAGCTTGCGGTATCCACCGAGGTCGGGCACGTCGACGGAATATCCCGGCCGCGGCACCGGAGTCGCATTGAACAGGCAAATAATAGGTGGATTTGCCGCATCACCGGCCGTGCCCAGTCTTTGGAAAATCCACACGCTTTCGTCGGCGTTTTGCAATCCTAAGCCACGAAATCCCTCATGGTCGCAGTCGCTGCCGTGCAATTGCGCAAACTTGAGATACACGTGGTTCAGTTCGCGCACGCACTCGCGCAGCGCCACATGCGCCGGATCCTTCAGCTGCGTCCATGCGATCTCGTCGCGATCCCGCCATTCGGTGAACTGTCCGAATTCCGATCCCATGAACAACAGCTTCTTGCCCGGGTGCGCGCACATGTAGGCCAGGAACAATCGAAAGTTGGCACGCTTCTGCCAATCGTCGCCGGGCATTTTGCCGAGCAACGCCCGCTTGCCATGCACCACTTCGTCGTGCGAAATGGGCAGCACGTAATTTTCCGACCACGCATACACGAAGGAAAATGTGATGAAGTGATGGTTGTAGCGGCGGTGGACGGGATCGAGCGCGATGTAACGCAGCGTGTCGTTCATCCAGCCCATGTTCCATTTCAAATTGAAACCCAGGCCGCCGAACTGCGGCGGCCGGGTCACGCCGGGAAACGACGTGGACTCTTCGGCAATGGTGAGCACGCCGGGAAACGCGACATGCACGGCGTCGTTCATTTGTTTCAGGAACTCGATGGCCTCGAGATTCTCGCGGCCGCCGTAGCGATTGGGAACCCATTCGCCCGGCTTGCGGCTGTAATCGAGATAGAGCATTGAGGCCACCGCATCCACCCGCAGCCCATCGATGTGGTAGCGGTCGGCCCAAAACAGCGCATTGCCCACGAGGAAATTGCGCACCTCGTGACGCCCATAATTGAATATTTTGGTGCCCCACTCCGTATGTTCTCCGAGCCGCGAATCCGCATGCTCGTACAGGGCAGTCCCGTCGAATTGCGCCAGCCCATGCCCATCGCGCGGGAAGTGCGCCGGCACCCAATCGAGAATGACGCCGATGCCGGCCTGATGGCAGCAATCGACGAAGTACATGAAGTCCTGCGGCGAGCCGTAGCGGGCTGTCGCAGCGTAGTATCCAACCACCTGATAGCCCCAGGAAGCGTCCAGCGGATGTTCCGCCACGCCCATGAGTTCCACGTGCGTGTACCCCATGTCCTTGAGGTAAGGAATGAGCTGTAGGGCCGCCTCACGCCAATTCATGAAGGGCGGACGGCGTTCATGCCATGGCCGTCGCCACGAAGCCAAGTGCACTTCGTACGCATTGAACGGCCGGCGTCGCGGGTCGGCGCGGCCGCGCTCGGCCAACCACTCGGCATCTTGCCAGTCATGGACATCCAGCGAGGCCACCAAGGAGCTGGTGTCCGGACGCAACTGCATGGCGAACCCGTAAGGGTCGGTTTTTAGGAGCAGATATCCCTCACGAGTGCGGATTTCGTATTTGTACTCCGTACCCTCGCCGATACCCGGGATAAAGAGCTCCCATACTCCCGAGGAACCCCGCGACAGCATCACGTGAGCATCGCCGTTCCACTGGTTGAAGGGTCCCACCACGCTGACCCGGTTGGCATTGGGCGCCCAGACGGCAAAGCGCGTACCGGCCCTCCCCGCGTCGATGAGATGCGCACCCAACTTGTCGTAAATGCGCTGGTGGGTGCCTTCGCCAAACAGGTAGAGATCGAAATCCGTGATCTGGGGGTCGGTCAATTTGATTTTCGCCGTAACAACCGAAATTGAGGTTAAAGGTTATTATAGGGGGCGTCGAGTTGGCGACAGGTGCATCAACCTCTAGTTCGGAGCGAAAGTTGGCCTCTTCAAATATGGCGATTGGCGTCGATGTCGGTGGATCTTCGATCAAATGCGCCTTGATCGACCTGGATACCGGAAAATTCGCGAGCGAGCGCTTCAGTACGCCCACCCCCGCGCAAGGCACCACCGAAGAACTGCTGGCGGCCCTGGCCAAGGTGGTGGCCAATATTCCCGGCGAGCATGCGGTGGGCCTGGCCTTTCCCAGCGTGATTCGCGGGGGCACTGTGCGCACGGCCGCCAACATCAACAAGGACTGGATCGGTCAGCCCTTGTCGAAGCTCGCCGCCGATCACTTGCATAGACCCGTTATTCTCATTAACGATGCCGACGCTGCGGGTATCGCGGAATTGCAATACGGAAACGCGCGCAACGTTCCCGGCACCGTGCTCCTGCTCACCCTGGGCACCGGCATCGGCAGCGCCCTGTTCGTCGACGGGCGGCTCGTGCCCAACACCGAATTCGGACACCTCGAGGTCAAGGGCCAGGAAGCCGAACACCGCGCCTCGGGTCGGGCCAAGATCGAGCACAACTTGGACTGGGATGCCTGGTCGAAGGAATTGAATCTCGTCATCAATACGCTGCACGCCCTGATGTGGCCGGACCTCGTCGTGCTCTGCGGCGGCATTACCGAAGAGCCCGAAAAGTTCTTGGACAAGCTGCACTGTGACACCAAGATAGTGATCGGAGCGCTGCGCTCCGAAGCCGGCATTGTCGGCGCCGCCCTGGCGACATCGTTAAAAGCGAGATAGCACCGGGGGCAACGTGGCACGAACTGTACGGATCGCCGCGTTGACGGTTTCCCTGCTACTCGCCGCCTGCGCGACGGCGCCGGGGTCCCGCCCCCAGCCCGCCGTCCACACCGAGACCTCATCGACCCCGACCCCCTCTCCGGGCGCCTCCGCGTCTGACCCGCGCTCCCTGCTGGTCGCGGGAGCCACGGCCATGTTGGGACAACCTTATCGGTGGGGAGGCGCCGCTCCGGGCGGCTTCGACTGCAGCGGCCTCGTGGTCTATGCCGCCGCCGGTACTGGGCTGCACGTACCGCGCACCGCGGAGGAACAATTGCATACCGGCGCCTCGATCTCGCGCCGCGACGTACGGACCGGCGACCTCGTGTTTATGCATCTGAAACGCAAGGAATTGCACGTGGGCATCGCCATCGACAACGACAAGTTCATCCACGCCCCGGCCACCGGTGGCCATGTGCGCATCGACTCGCTGAACGCGCCCGCCTACGCCCGCGGTTACCTCACGGCGCGCCGTATCGTGGGCGACGGGACGCCGCCTACTGCCACTGCGATACAATGAGCGAACTCATTCACCTAACCATCCGGCCAAACGGTCCAACACTCCTGCGGAGAATCTCATGAAGCTTTACTACTCACCCGGCGCCTGTTCGCTCTCGCCCCATATCGTGCTGCTCGAAGCGGGCCTCAACTTCACCGCCGAGAAAGTCGACCTGAAGAGCAAAAAAACTGAGACCGGCGCCGACTTCACCACGGTCAACTCCAAGGGCGCCGTACCGGCCCTGGTCATGGAGGATGGGAAGCTGCTCACCGAAGGCGCGGCCATCGTTCAATATGTCGCCGACCAGAAGCCGCAGTCCGGCCTGGCGCCGGCCAATGGCACCCTCGAGCGTTACCGCCTCATGGAGCTACTGAATTACATCGCCTCGGAAATGCACAAGGGTTATAGCCCGCTGTTCAATCCCGCCATCACGCCGGAAGCCAAGGCTGCGGCCATCGCCGCCCTCGACAAGAAGTTCACGTTTTTGACCGCACAACTCGGCGACAAGCCCTACCTGCTGGGCGATACGTTCACGGTGGCGGATGCCTATTTATTCACCGTGCTGAGCTGGTCCGCGCGTGTGGGCGTGGATCTCGGCAAATGGCCTGCGCTCGCCGCTTACGTCGCGCGGGTGAAAAGTCGCCCGAAGGTACAGGAAGCGCTGAAGGCCGAGGGATTGCTCCACTAGCCGCGAGTTCGTTTCCCTAAATGCGAGCCGCCGCGTCGGGCGCATCGTTGCCCACCGCGGCGAATTGCAGCGCCGCCAGGCGCGCATACAGCGGGCTCTGCAGCATGAGTTCCGCATGCGTGCCGACGGCGATTTTGTGGCCATGATCCATGACCACGATCCGATCCGCCTTGAGCACCGTTGCCAGTCGATGTGCAATGACAATGGTGGTGCGCCCGCGGGTCAGTTTTTCGAGCGCCTCTTGCACCAGACGCTCCGACTCCGAATCCAACGCACTGGTCGCCTCGTCCAACAGCAGAATCGGCGGGTTCTTGAGAATGGCCCGGGCCAAGGCAATGCGCTGGCGCTGACCACCGGATAAGCGCGTGCCGCGCTCGCCGAGAAAGGTATCGTAGCCCTGCGGCAGCTTGCGCAGAAAACCATCGGCCGCCGCGGCCACCGCCGCCGCCTCGATTTCCGCATCGCTGGCGCCCGGCCTGCCGTAGCGAATATTCTCGCGCGCACTGGCGCCGAACAGCACCGTGTCCTGCGGCACCAGCCCGATTTGCTCTCGAATATCCTCGGGACGCAGATCCACCAATCGCTTATCGTCAATGAGCACGCGCCCCGAATCCGGATCGTAGAAACGCAGCAGCAACTGAAACGTCGTGCTCTTGCCGGCACCCGAGGGACCGACGAACGCAATGGTCTCGCCCGGGGCGACATCCAAGCTGAAGTTGGCCAGCGAAGCCGTATCGGGGCGGGAGGGATAATGGAACGTGACATTGTCGAAACGGATACCACCCTGGACTCGCGCAGGCAGGTGCAAGGGATGCGGCGGCGCCACGATGACCGGCTGAGCCCGCAGCAATTCATCCAGCCGCTCCATCGCGCCGGCGGCGCGCTGCATTTCGCCCCACATCTCGGTCAGCGCTCCGGCCGAGGTGCCGGCAAAGCCGGCGTACACCAAGAACTGCAGCAATTGACCGCCGGTCATGGTGCCCGCCACCATTTGATGGGCCCCCAACCAGAGAATCAACGTGATGCCGGCGAACACCATGGCGATACCCACCGCCGTGAGCCACGCACGCACACGGGTGCGGCGCAGTGCCGTCGTGAAACTATCCTCGATGGCTTGCGCGTAGCGCTGGCTTTGCACCTCTTCCATGGTGAAGGCCTGCACCGTTTGAATGGCGTTCAGCGTCTCGCCCGCCAGTGCATTGCTGTCGGCAATGCGATCCTGGGATGCCCGCGACAAGCCGCGCACCTGGCGGCCGATGATAATCAGGGGCGCCACCACCACGGGAATCAGAATCACCATGATGCCGGTGAGCTTCGGACTGGTAAGAGTCAGCATGACCAGAGCACCGACCAAGCTGATCGAGGAGCGCAACAAAATAGACAGATTCACGCCGGAAATAGACTGCACCAAGGTGGTATCGGTGGTCAGGCGCGACAGGACTTCGCCCACCCTCGTAGTTTCATAGAACAGCGGATCCATGCGAATGACTCGCCGGTATACCGCAGCGCGCAAGTCCGCCACCACGCGCTCGCCGAGACGAGTCACCAGGTAAAAACGCAGCGCAGCAGAAATACCGAATATCAGCGACGCAGCCAGCAGTCCGATGAAAGCCCGGTTGATGAGCACGAGATTTTTCGAGGCCAGGGCGGAATCGACGATTTGTCGCCCCACCACCGGCAGAGCCAGCATGGCCACCGTGGCCACGACCAGGGCCGCCACCGCGCCCACCGCCATGGCCTTGTAGGGCTTGATGAATGGCAGTAATGCCCTCAAAGGGTTCAATGATTTGGAGCGGGGACGATCGGCAGTGGTATTCATGACCTCATGATCCCATAAACACCCGAGATCTCGCAGTCGCCGCACGAACTTGCACTGACTTTGCGCCTCAGCGCACCACAGTTGCGCACACGCAACGGTGAAATCCGACCTGGAGTTGTGCGAGAATCGCCTTTCGGGATACGGCCCGGCGCGTGCCGGTGACCGAAACTGCGCCATTACGCGCCAATAACTTAAGTTTTCGTCTGAAATTACAATTAAGGGGATGCAGCATGCGTTCACGCAGCGAAATACTCCCGTGGCAACGAGACCACGGCTTGAAGGTCAAGACCACGCTGTGTGCAATCATGCTCGGCGCCACCCTCGGCAACACCGTCGCCCGCGCCGATAGCGCCAACGCCGACGCCGGCGAAACCGGCCCGTTGCAGGAAATCGTCGTGACCGCCACCCGGCACGAGGAAAGCTTGAGCAAGGTGCCCATCAGCGTCACGGCGCTCACCCAAGAAGCCATCGACGACCGTGGCATCAAAGACATCATGGACGTGGCGCGCTTCACGCCGGGCATTAACGTCGACAACTCCGGCACGAACAATATTTCCATCCGCGGCATTGCCTCGAGCGGCGGCGCAGGCACCACCGGCATTTATATCGACGACACGCCGATTCAAATGCGCGCCCTTGCCTTCAACCCCGACGAAGCGCTGCCGAAATCCTTCGACATCGACCGCGTGGAAATTCTGCGCGGTCCGCAGGGCACTCTGTTCGGCGCCGGCTCCGAGGGCGGCACGGTGCGTTACATCACGGCTCAGCCCAGCCTGACGCAATCGAGCATGTACAGCCGTGACGAAGTGTCGTACACCCAAGGCGGTGCGCCGAGCTATGAAGCCGGCATCGCCGCGGGCGGCCCGTTGATCGACGACGTCCTGGGCGCGCGTATCACGGTTTGGTACCGGCGCGATGGCGGCTACATCAATTCCATCAATCCCGTCACCTTGGCCACCACCGGCTACAACACGAACTATGACGAAACCACTCTGGTGCGCCTCGCGCTGGTCTGGGCCGTCTCGGACAGCATCAAGGTCACGCCGAGCTTTTACTATCAGGATCGTTACCGCAACAACGTCGAAAATTACTGGCCCATCTATTCGAACCCGGGCAGCAACGACTACGTGAATGCCGATCCCACGCGGCGCTCCGATCCGGATCTTTTCTGGCTTCCTGCGCTCAAAATCGAAGGGGACTTGGGCTTTGCGCAGTTGGTCTCCAACACGTCGTTCTACCACCGCAAGGAAGAGACCGGCTACGAGGGCACTCTGTACAACCTGGGCTTCTATCAGTCCGAGGTTTTCCTGAACTCGGACGGGTCATCTGCACTGGGAGGGAACTACCCGCTGCTGGACGGCAGCGGCATTCATTTGCCCGCGGGTGCGACCAACTATACGTCGCCGGCGTCGGTCGATAACGGCCAGCAAAACTTCGCCCAGGAAATCCGTCTGCAATCCAAGGATACCAACTCGCCGCTCTTCTGGACCGCGGGCATGTTCTTCGGTTTGAACAAGCAAACCTATCTGGAACAGATTCATGATCCCCTGCTCAACGAACTGTCGGTAGCCGGCACAGGAAGTCCCTATACCGACTTCTTCGTCGACCCCAATGGCAATCCGGTCACTTATGACCCGCGCTTTCCCGGCGATTCGTATTTCCTGGAGACGCTCTCGGAAGATAAGCAGATTGCGTGGTTCGGCGAAGGCAGCTACGCCTTTACAGACCAATGGAAGGCCACGGTGGGCGCTCGCTATTCCATGACGAAATTCTCGTTCAACACGCTCACCGGGGGTCCGCAGTTGTATTTGGCGCCGCAAACCGGCAGCGGCGACCAGAAGCAGGACTCCTTCACGCCGAAATTCGCCCTGTCCTATCAGTACGATCCCAATAATTTGTACTACGCCACGTACGCCAAGGGCTTCCGACCCGGGGGTGCCAACAATCCCGTGCCCGCGGCGGCCTGTGCCACCGACTTCCAGAATTTCGGCATCAGCTCGGCTCCGCAAACTTACAAGTCCGACACCGTCAACAGCTTCGAAGTGGGCGCGAAGAATAATTTCAACAATCGCGTGAAAATCGCCAGCAGCATTTACTACATACGCTGGAACAACATCCAGCAGACCGTGGTGCCGCCGATTTGCCAAATCTCCTTCATCGACAACCTGGGCAAGGCCGTCGCCAAGGGCGCCGATATTCAGGGCGAAATCGCGTTCACCGACAACTTCACGGCTGAGATTTCGGCTGGCTACACCGACGCCCGCTATACTCAGAGTTCGGTGCTGTCTCCGGCGGAGACCTCGCCAGTGGTCGCCAAAGGCGATGCCATCGAAGGGCAGAGCGATCAGCCCGCGCCGCCCGTCACGGCGTCGATTGGCTTGGAATACAAGTTCGAGCTGGTGACCCACGAGTCCTTCGTGCGCCTCGACGACGAATTCGAGGGCCGCCCCAAATGGGCGGGCGCCACGCAGGACGCCAACACGTTGCAGTACGACCCGCAGTTCTACACCCTGTCGCACACGAACTTCGCCTCGGGTCGCGCCGGCATGAGTTTCGGTGAGTTCAAGCTCGAAGCCTTCTGCGACAATCTAACCGACTCGCACACGGTGACGAACTACGACTGGAGTATCAATCCCGGCGACGGCACCAGCCGACTGCAGCGGCAGTACACCTTCCGCCCGCGCACCATGGGACTGACCTTCCTCTATCGTACCAAGTAGGTCTCACCAAAAATTCCGCAAAGCGAGCCGGTCGCTGCGCGGCGGCCATCAGGTCGGTGCCCTCGAAAGGGAGCACCGACCTTCTTATAGCGTGGCCTTTGGCTGACCGCCCGGCCGGCGGACTCGAGCCGAACGCTTACTTCACCACCCGGTACACCGCCGTGAAGCGCGCCCGCGCGACGATGCCGAAATCGCCCGGCGCATACTGCATCAGCCAATCGCCCGCGGCGCCGCGCAGCACATCGCCTCCGGTTGAGCGAGCGATGCTGAAGGCCACGGCCATTTGCTTGCCGCGGATGCGCTGCGGCACATTGCGGTACCACCCAGCCTCGCCGGCTCGGAGGGTGCCCTCCGGGCGATACTTGGCATCGAAGCGATCGCGAGACACGCACCAGCGGTCGCCCGTGGATCCCGTGAGCAACGCATCGCCGGCGGCAAACCGGTTCGCCCCAACTTCGCTCTCGAGTACACCATCCGCCGCGGCGAACTCGACCATGACCGCTTCGTCTTTGACGACCCAGTGTGCACCGGCATCGTCACGCAGATCGATGCCTCCCAGTTGCCGCAAATCGCTCATGCGCAACAGTTAAACGGGCATACAACGATAAACTTCATCCGCGCTCCATATCCTCTAGTTGCAAGCCTGAAGTAAGGGATGCTACTGTCGACCGGTCGTTATATGACCATATAATCAAAGGGGATGCGATGCCAGTCTCTCGCCATGTTCGCAGCACGCTCGGTCACGAGCGGCTCCTGCTCAGCATTGCCGTAGCCGCACTGGCCGCCGCTAGTGGCGCGGGAGCAACGGAAGCCACCACGGCGGCGGACGCCAGCAGTCCCACAGCCAGCGTCGGCTTGGAAGAGATCGTGGTCACGGCGACCCGCCGCGAGGAAAGCATCAGCAAGGTGCCCATCAGCATCACCGCCATGAGCCAGGATGACCTCGATCAAAAGGGCATCCGGGATTTCTCCGAAATGGTGCGTTTTACGCCGGGTGTGTCCATCGACACCTCCGGCACCAACGCCATTTCCATTCGCGGCATTTCCTCGTCCGGCGGCGCCGGCACCACCGGCATTTATATCGATGACACGCCCATTCAAATGCGTGCCCTGGGCTTCAATCCGGACGACACGCTGCCCAAGACCTTTGACATGGACCGCGTGGAAGTGCTGCGCGGACCGCAAGGCACCCTATTCGGCTCCGGTTCCGAGGGCGGCACCGTACGCTACATCATGACGCAGCCGAGCGTGACTCAGGACTCCACGTATATCCGCAGCGAAGCCTCTTATACGGAGTACGGTGCCCCCAGCTACGAAGCGGGCATTGCGCACGGCGGCCCCATTATCGACGACGTGCTGGGCTTTCGCGCCAGCGTCTGGTACCGCCGCGACGGCGGTTGGATCAATAACGTCAACGACACCACTGGCGCCATCACCCAGTCGAACGCGAACTACACCGGTACCGTCGCGGCACGCTTGGCCATGCTGTACAAGCCCACGGCCAACATAAGCATTACGCCGAGCTTCATGTTTCAGAACAAGCAACAGAACAATGTCTCGACTTACTGGCCGGCGTACTCGAATCCCGGCGCCGGAGAGTTCAACGATGCCTCGCCGGAACGCATTGCGATACCGGACAAGTACTTCATGCCCGCGCTCAAGGTACAGATCGACTTCGATCACATGAGCTTTATCTCGAACAGCTCCTATTACTATCGCAACGAAACGGATGCATATGAAGGCACGGTCTACGATCTGGCGTTCTATCAGTCGATCAGCTGGCCCGGCTCGGGCTATGGCCTAAGCTGCACCGCCGCACAGACGGCCGCGCCCTGCCCTTGGTATCCGCTGATCAACGGCTCGGGCATTCACTTGCCGGCAGGATTCACGGACTATTCCACCCCAAATACCATGACCAATCAGCAGCGCAACTATACCCAGGAGTTCCGCCTGCAATCGACCGACGATGGTCCGTTTAAGTGGACGGTGGGGGTATTCTGGTCGCTGGACCAGGAACTCAGCATCGAGCAGTTGAACGACCCCCAGATCAATTCGTTCTTCAATTATCTCTACGGCGTTAGCGCCACCAGCGTGTTCGGCAATTACTACTACTGTAACGGCCAGGGGACACCGCAGAATTTTCCGAATTGCGATATCTACTACAACTACAACAAGAGCTACGACCGTCAAGTAGCAGGATTCGGTGAGCTGACCTATAAGTTCACCGACCAACTCTCGGTAATCCTCGGCGGCCGCGAATCGAAGCTGGGTAACTCGCTGGACCATTATTCGAATGGCATGGAGAACTTCGGCCCCATCGCCGGCGGCGGAAAGGAAAGCGAAGAGGCCTTCACGCCGAAGGTCGGATTGAACTTCCAGGCCGACCCGAACAATCTGTTCTACTTCACGTTCGCGAAGGGCTTCCGGCCGGGCGGCTACAATCCGCCGTTGCCCGCCGCCATTTGCGCCGCGGGTCTGCAAGCGGAAGGCTACGCCAGCGGCCAACCGCCGTTGGAGTACAAATCCGATGACACCAAGAGCTACGAAATCGGGTCCAAAAACGCGTTTGGTGACCGCCTGAAAATTGCGGGCAGCATCTACTACGTGCAGTGGGACAACATTCAACAAAATGTCTACGTCGCAGGCGACTGCGGACTGCAGTTCACCGACAACCTGGGTACCGCGGTGTCCAAGGGTTTCGATCTGCAGATCGACGCCATCGTTTTCGACGGGCTGACCATGGAAGCATCGGTCGGCTATACCAACGCGCGTTTCACCAAGACCTCCGCACACGATCTAGCCATCGCGGGCGATGCCATTTCCGGCGAAGCCGCGATCAATTACGCGCCGGGCACCAATCCCCCGTGGACCATTGCGCTTGGTCCGCAGTACGACTTCAGGGTCGCCGACCACGACGCGTTCGTGCGTATGGATTGGGAGTACACCAGCCGCAATCCCTGGCTGGCCGCAGTCCAGGATCCGAACAGCGCTCAATACAACTCCTTTTCCTACGCGCTGCCCGCCACCAGCTTTTTCTCGCTACGATCGGGTGTCAAGGTGGGCGTCATGAACATCTCGGCGTTCTGCGACAACCTGTTCGATTCGCATACCCTCATCAACTACGCACAGGTTCAGCCCGATGCATTCAATCCCGGGGCGCAAACCGTGCAGCAGAACAATTACACGTTCCGGCCGCGCACGGTCGGCGTTACTGCTACGTTCAAGTTCTAGCGGCGGGCTTCACGGAAATAAAAAGGGGGCCCAACGACACGCGTTGGCCCCGTCTTCGAGCGGCGGAACCGAAGGCGGCTCCGCCGGGTGCGGCTCTTGAGTTATGCCACGGCTCTAGCAGAAGCGACGCTCAAGGTTTCCTTGATGGCGGCGGCGAGGACCTCCAAGCCTTCGTCCAGTACCGCATCCTGAATGGTCAGGGGTGCCAGCAAACGCACCACATTCGCCGCGGTGCCGCAGGACAGCAGAATCAGCCCGCGCGTCTCCGCTGCGGCCAGAATGGCGGCCGTGGCCTGCGCATCCGGCTCCTTGGTCTTCGGATCCGTCACCAACTCGAGGGCCACCATGGCGCCCTGCCCGCGCACATCGCCGATGCAGGGATATTGTTTGGCGAGCGCCTCCAGCCGTGCGCGCATCGTCTGACCGATCCGCGCCGCACGCGCGCACAGACCCTCGGATTCGACCACGTCGAGTACGGCATGCGCGGCCGCGATGCTAAACGGGTTGCCGCCGTAGGTTCCGCCCAAGCCGCCCGGATGCGCGGCATCCATGATGGTTGCGCGGCCGGTGACGGCCGACAGCGGTAAACCGCCGCCCAATCCCTTGGCCGTGGTGATGAGATCCGGCACGACGCCGGAGTGCTCGATGGAAAACATTTTGCCGGTACGGGCAATGCCGCCCTGTACCTCGTCGGCAATCAGGACAATGCCATGTTCGTCGCACAGACGGCGCAAAGCCTTGAGAAACTCGGGGGGCGCCACGTTGAACCCGCCTTCGCCCTGCACAGGCTCGATGATAATCGCGGCCACCGACTTAGGATCCACGTCGCCATGGAACAGACGATCAATGTCTGCCAACGCCTGTTCAGTCGTGATGCCCCGGTAGGGCTGCGGAAATTCGGCGTGGTACACCTCGGCCGGAAACGGTCCAAACCCGCGCTTGTAGGGCATGACCTTGCCGGTCAGCGCCATGGTCATGTGAGTTCGGCCGTGAAACCCACCGGAGAAGGCGATGACGGCCGAGCGTTTGGTGTAGTAGCGGGCGATTTTAATCGCGTTCTCCACCGCTTCCGCACCGGAATTCAAGAATAGGGTTTTCTTCGCAAAATCGCCGGGAGCAACGGCATTCAGCCGTTCCGCCAGACGCACATAGGATTCGTACGGCGTGACGTGAAAACAAGTATGAGCGAAGAGCTCGGCTTGCTGCGCCACGGCCGCCATCACCTTGGGATGCCGATGGCCCGTGTTGACCACCGCGATGCCTGCCGCAAAATCGATGTAACGCTTACCGTCCACGTCCCAGAGCTCTGAATTCTCGGCTTTGGCAACATAAATGCCCTTGGTGCCAACGCCATTGGGCACTGCGGCGGCTTTGCGGGTTTTGAGTTCGGTGGAGGTCGACATGGGGGGGCTTCCTTGAATTAGTACGGCCGGAAACTTAGGAAAGGTATCATTGGGCAGTTATTTCGGCAAAATTTAGGCGGTTCCATGAACTCGGCAAAATTCGTCCCGCCGGCGCCACCGGCCCCTCCCGCGGTCGCTGGGACCTTGGGCGTGCGGGTGCTGCGCGCCGCGCCGGATATGCGTCTGGACAAGGACGATCGGGTAGTCGTGGAAGCGCCGCTCGAATTTCAACTGCACCACCACACCTTGGGGACCGAACCGGTCTCGTTCGGCGCCACCATGCGAACCCCCGGAGATGACGAAAGTCTCGCCGCCGGCCTCCTCTATGGAGAAGGTGTCATCGAAACGGCCGAGGACATCGAGGACATCGAAAGCAGCACGCGGCGGCCGAATGTCATCAATGTGCGCCTACGCTCCACCTTGCAGCTGGAAACCCAAATGAGCCAACGCCGGTTTTCCGCGGGATCGAGCTGCGGCGTGTGCGGCACCACCGGCTTGGACGCCGCCATCGCGCGCGCGGCGGCCACCCATATCACCGATACCGGCCATGCCAGTCTCGAGGTACTGCTGCGCCTGCCCGACCGCATGCGCAAGGAACAAGCCAGATTCGACAACACCGGCGGCATACACGCGGCGGCGCTGTTCGACTATTCGGGTGAGCTGCTGGGGGTCGCCGAGGATGTGGGACGTCACAATGCCTTCGACAAACTGGTCGGGGAGAATCTACTCGCGGGGAGATTGCCCTTCACTCACCGCATCGTGATCTTGAGCGGAAGAGCCAGCTTCGAGTTGGTGCAGAAGGCGCTGCGAGCAGGGGTATCCATACTGGCCGCGATCGGCGCGCCGTCCAGCCTCGCCGTCAATCTCAGCGTCGCTTCGGGGCTGACTTTGGTGGGGTTCATGAGGGAAAACCACTGCAACATCTACTCGAATCCGCAGCGGCTGGCATAACAAACGGCGCTTGAGCTGGCTAGCCCGAGCGCCGTGCAACTAAGCGATTCGCTTATTCGGTAACTCGGCGGCCGCCGCCAGCCAACTCGAGGCTTCTTCGGTCGTGCCGACCAGCCAATTGGACGCCTCAGAGGCACTCTGGGTGAACCAGTCGCAACTGGACTTCAGTGCGGCCTCTAAAACCTTGGGGTATGTTGCTGCGCTTTGCAGCGCGCTCAAGTAGCTGCCCCAATCTCGGCGATTGAGAAAAGTGCTTTTGGTGTCGTTGTCGGCTGGCATGTCATTGACCTCTCAATCAGGAATTTCGATTCCTCGTACGGCTTGACCTTACTTTGCACCGGCGAGCTTCGCGCTTGCAGTCGGTTTGTCCCTGCGGACATCGTAGGATTTAGCCCACGCGAGAGATTATTGACAAATTACAAGAAAATTCACAATGTCGCCGAGTCGCGACTTCTTCAAGCTGTGAATCAATTCACCGAATTAATTCACTTGATAGCCGCGGCCCTGCAAACACGCTGACATGGCGCGGTTGTAGTTGTTTCGCGCATGATCCACGTCGCCCGATTGCACACCACCGCCCTGCTGCGTGGGATCGAAGCCGGTTTGACCCTTCGCCCAGCCATAGCATTCGTATTGATCCGCGGCTTGCTGATCCTTCGTCTGACCGTTCTTGGGATAAATAATCAAATCGCTCTGCGAGTCCGGCGGACTTTCGGGCGCCGCCGTAGGCTGATCCGCGTTATCGGGCGGGTCGACCACCGCGTAGCCGTTTTGGTCCGGCTGCCACGTGTAGTACACATTGTCGGCGTAATAGTACGGATTGCCCCCGAACCAAACGGTGGAGTAATACGGCGGCAGCACGTTGATCACCAAGCCGACCGGCGGCTGGATGACGACGAAGCCGGGGCCGCGCGGCGCGTACCACACGCCGCCGGTGAAATAGTAAGGGTTGCCGCCGCGATAGTACGGCCGGTAGCCGGAGGGCAGCGAGTTGACCGCAAAGCCAGGCCGCGGGTAGTAGCCACCGTGGTTGTAGCGCTGATCGAGCACCTGTCCTCGGCCATCGAAAGCGGACCGCGGACCCGCCGGGCCCCCTACTCCCGGCCTTGCGGCGCCTGCACCCGCCCCTGGACCGGGCCGGCCACCCTGAGGTGACTGCGCCCGCGGCGCATCCGCATGAGGACGCTCATGATCCTGGGCCATTACCGGCGAAGCCACCTGAATTCCCGCCATCACCAAGGACGCGGACAACAGAACAACTCTGGCTTTGTGCTTCAGCATAAATAGCTCGATTAACTAACCGTATAACCCCGACCCTCCAAACAGGCACCCAACGCGCGCCGGTAGGAATCGGCTCGTGCCCGACCTTCGGAGGCGCTGGCATTCAATTGTGCCTGAGTCATGCGAGCCTGTTGCTCATTGTTGGCATCCACCGAGGAGCCCACGACGGCGCCGGTGACGCCACCCAGCACCAAACCCGCGCCGGCGTTCCGGGGACCCGCGATGAGCGCGCCCAGAATGGCGCCGCCAATGGCGCCCGCCGCCGTATTGGCACCCGGAGGCGTCGCCGGCTGCACCACCACGCGCTCATACGGGTTCGCATCCGCACGGCTCGGGTCGACACCGGTCTGTTGAACCGCCCACACATGGCACTCGTAACGGTCTCGATCCGTCTGTTGGGGGCTCTGACCGTTGTTGGGGTAGACGAACACCTTCTGCGGCGGCGGTGCGGCCACGGCCATGGTGCGCGGCGGCGGTGCCGTGACGCAGGCGGCCAAACCAAGAACCACACCCGGGACCAGTGCTCCACGCAGCACGTACTTCGACACAGTTTCTAACTTCATAAATCCAAAACCTCCACTCCATGCCATAACGCGCTACACCTGCAGAGGTTGACAGCTTTTACGGCCCTAAGTTCGGCTCCCAGGGCTCGCCGAAGCGGGTTTAGCCGGTGCCGAAGCGCCTCCGCAAGTTGAATAGCTTTTCTATAATGGTGTCGCTGACCGCCGTCTCAATGACCTCGATCTGAGGCTCCTCAACGAAGTCGATGGTGTCGCCCAAGGCCGCGGCCTTCGCCGGCCTTTTCGCAGACGAGGTGTGACCCACCAGGTTCAGTCGCCGCTGCGGATCCGACTTGTCCGACATGAAAGAAAAGTAATCATTGGCAAGAGAATCGCCCATCGCATTTGGCTCCTATCCAAATTGAACGCGGGCGGGATTATGTACGAACCCCCGGGGTGGAATATGTAACGGTCGGCACTTCGCCTCGATTCAGGTTTCGCCCGATACCCGTGTTATTTGCCGGGTTTGCGAAATTTCAGAATGAATTGGTCGGTACGGCCCCGGACGCTGGGATCGAACACTTTCACCGTATGCGTATCGCCGGGTTGGCGCAGCAGGTCGCTGCTCCCGACGAACACGAAGCCCGCCGCAATCACTTCCTTCTTGACGGTATTGGCCTCGATTCGATGCAAGGTCGCGGTATCGCGCAGCCCCGCGCCCTGGTCCGCCTCGTGATCCAAAATCAAATAAATGCCGCCCGGCTTCAGCGCGCTGAACACCATTTGGTTGAACACCATCACATCCAGGCCCGGCATGTTGTGCAAGTCATGATAATTCTGCGAGGTCCATACCAGGTCCACCGCCGTCGGCACCTTGAGGGCGGCGAACGGCTCTACCACGACGCTCACGTTGGAGTAACTCGGGTCGGCCGCGATGGCTTTGACCCGGGCAGCGAAGTCCGGCAAGTCGGGTGGGGCGTCCGTCGCGGGCGCGGGCGTCAAGGCGTACACGTGGCCATTGGAGCCTACGACCTTGCTGAAGATGCGAGTGAAGTAGCCGCCGCCCGGCATGAGTTCCGCCACCTGATCGCCCGGCTTCACGCCGGTGAACTCCAAGGTTTCGAGGGGCTTTCGGTTGGCATCGCGCTGCCGGTCGGCATCGGGCCGAGCCGGATCCGCCACGGCGGCGGCAATCGCATCGGGCGCCTTGCTTTGAACTCCAGAGGCAGCCAAAAAACTGAAGGCCAGCGATGCCGCAGCCAGAAACGGATGACGAATCATTGAATTCCCCTTAGGGCCAGTAAAGCGGTGCAAGTCCCCTCGCGAACATTCTAGCACCGTGGGACTCGGCCGCGGACGCGGCCTGCGCGCCGTCGCCCGGCAGCGTATGATGGAGGCGCACACAGTCGCAAGGTTGCCCATGAGTTTAAGCGTTTTCGACATCTTCAAGATCGGCATAGGCCCATCGAGCTCACACACCATGGGCCCCATGAATGCGGCCCGCGCCTTCGCCCTGCAGTTGGCCGAGCAAAGTGTGCTGGAACGGGTGACGCAGGTGTCCGCGCAGTTGTACGGCTCGCTCGCCCTCACCGGCCGCGGCCACTGTACCGATCGCGCCATTCTTCTGGGTCTGGAGGGCCTGCGTCCCGACACCATCGATCCGGCGGTCATCGAACCCACGCTGCAGCGGATTCGCAGCACCGGGCGCATACGCCTGCTGGGGCAGCACGACATAGCCTTCGATGAACCCTTGAACCTGCTCTTCCACACCGATCAGATATTGCCTGGCCATACCAATGGCATGCGCTTCACCGCCCACGATGCCGCTCTCGGCGTGCTGTCGCGGGAGGAGTACTACAGCATTGGCGGCGGTTTCATCGTGCGAGCCGGCGACGCAGCGGCCGGCGGCGAGGTCCGCAAGGTGCCCCCGTACGAATTCAATTCCGGAGCCAAACTGCTGGAACACGGCCGAGCGCAAGGATTGGAAATTCACGAACTTCTGCTGGCCCGCGAACGCACCTGGTATGGCGATGCGGAAATCCGCGAGCGCCTCATGCGTATCTGGCAGGTCATGCAGGACTGCGTCCGCCGCGGCTTCGATGCTCAAGGACTGCTGCCCGGCGTGCTGGGAGTGCGGCGGCGTGCCCCAAAGCTCTACCGACAATTGATGAGCGGCGACCCAGCGAGCCCCATGCATGCCCTCGACTGGGTGAATGTCTTCGCGTTGGCGGTGAACGAGGAGAATGCCGCGGGCGGCCAGGTGGTCACGGCCCCCACCAACGGCGCCGCAGGCATTGTCCCGGCTGTACTGCACTATTACCGGCGCTTCGAACCGGGTGCCGACGACGACGGCGTCATACGCTTCCTGCTGACCGCCGCGGCCATGGGCATGCTGTACAAACAAAATGCCTCCATCTCCGGCGCCGAGATGGGTTGTCAGGGCGAGGTCGGTGTCGCCTGCTCCATGGCGGCCGCGGGGCTGGTGTCGGCGTTGAACGGCAGCAACGAGCAGATCGAGAATGCCGCCGAAATCGGCATGGAACACAATTTGGGACTGACCTGCGATCCGGTGGCCGGACTCGTCCAGATTCCCTGCATCGAGCGCAACGCCATGGGCTCGGTGAAGGCCATCAACGCGGCGCGCTTGGCGCTGCGCGGCGATGGCTCGCACAAAGTGTCGTTGGATCAGGTCATCGCCACCATGCGCCAGACCGGTCTCGACATGTCCACCATCTACAAGGAAACCTCGCAGGGCGGCCTCGCCGTCAACGTACCGGAGTGCTAGGGGGGCGCCGAGCCCGGGGCGCCTAGCCGGTCGCTTGCAGCCCCTGCGCGATGCCGCTGATGGTGGCCCGCAGCGCGCCGAACATCGCCTCGTCGCGTCTACCGGTGCCGCGCCAACGCTGCAGTAAATCCACCTGCATGAGATGCATGGGATCGATGTAGGGATTGCGCAGTGTGATGGACCGCTGCAGCGTCGGATCGCTGTCGAGCAGATTCGGTGTGCCGCGTAATCGCAATACGCTTTTAACGGTGAGATCGAATTCGCGGCGAATGGGATCGGACAGCACTCGCAGACCCTCGCCCGCCAGCGCATCGTACTGCGCGGCAATGTCGAGGTCGGTGCGGGCCAACATGGCCTCCACGTCATCGAACAAATGCCGAAAGAACGGCCAATGCGCCAACATCCCAGCGAGCGCGTCTTCGCCATGCTCCTCGAACGCCGTTTGCAGGCCCGTGCCGAATCCATACCAGCCCGGCAGCATGTGTCGGCTCTGGGTCCACGCGAATACCCACGGTATCGCCCTGAGGGCCTCCAACCCGGTACCGCCGGCACGCATGGTCGGCCGCGACCCAATGTGCATGCGTTCGATGACGTCCAACGGCGTGACAGCGCGGAAGTACTCGAAGAACTGGGGGTTATCGAAAGCCAGGCGCCGGTACGCCTTCAGGCTGCTGGAGGCAATGGTGCGCATGGCAGCGCGATCCGCGGGCGCCGCCGGCGCCTGGTCACGATGCGCTGTCGCCAACGCCACGGCCGCGAACGTTCGTTCCAAGCTCCGCATGGCAATGGGCCGCAACCCGTAACTTTGGTTCACCACCTCGCCCTGTTCGGTGAGACGCAACGTGCCGCGGATGGCACCGTGAGGCGCCGCCTCCACGAGGTGTTCCGTCTTTCCGCCGCCGCGCGGCGGAGTACCGCCTCGGCCGTGGAACACGGACAGCGTGATGCCCGCCTCCCGCGCCGCATCCAGCAATTGCGTCTGAGCCAGCTGCAGAGCCCAGCGCGAGGCAGCGATGCCACCCTCTTTGTTGGTGTCCGAATAGCCGATCATCACCTGTTGGCGACCCCCACGCGAATCGAGATGCCGTCGATACGCAGGCTCGGCGTACAACTGCCGCAGCACGTCGCCGGCCGATTCCAACGCCTCGATACATTCCAGCAGGGGCGCCACATCCAAAGGGCTCTCGCCGGTGCGTTTGTCGGCGATGTCGGCCCAACGTGCCAGGAGCAACACCGCCAATACGTCCTCGGGCCCGCGCGTGCCGCTCACGATGTATTCGCCGATGGCGCGCGGACCGAACTTGTGACGCGCGTGACTCAAGGCTTCGAACACCCAAAGGCTGCGGCGGCCCAGGGCATCGAAGGTACCGGTGGGGCCCTGATCGCGCGCCAACAGATCCCGCAGCTGACGCAGCCGCTCCTGCGCCGGCAACGCCGGCCACTCCGGCATGCCGAGCCCCTGCGCGATCACTTCATTGTGTACATGCGCATGCTGAGTCACATCCAGTGTCGCGAGATGAAAACCGAAGGTGCGCACGCGTCGTATCAGACGCCGCACCAGGAAGTAGCCGGCGTAGCGTCCGCGGTCCGCCAACAAACTATCGGCCGCCAATTGAATGTCCGCGAGCAGCTCGTCCGCGCTTTGATAGGCGTTGGGCCGGCCGTCGTAAGTCGCCTGCAAGCGTTCCCGGATCTGGCCGAAGAAAATGCGATAGGGCTGCCGATCGTGCCGCGCCGGCGCCAATTCCTGAGCGCCCGGCAGCAAGGCTCCGTACGTCTCGATACGCTTGGTCAGCGCCGCGCTGATGGTGATGCGGCTCGCGCTCTGGCTCAAGGTTTCCGCCAGCTGACCGCACTCCGTGAAGTACGTGGAAACGATCACTTGCTGATGACGGTGCAGGGTTTCGCGAATGGTCTTGCCGTGAACGTCGGCGTTGCCGTCCATGTCGCCGCCCACCCAGGAGCCGAAGCGCAGCAGACTTGGCACATCCAGTGAATCCACCGGCACGGAATACGCATGCGCCAGCGCCGTTTCTATTTCCTCATAAAAGAAAGGCACGACGCGATACAAAATCTCGACCAGGTAGAAGAGCACATGTTCGCGCTCGTCCGCCACCGTCAGATCCTCGCGCGGGTGATCTTCGGTCTGCCAGATGCTGGTGATTTCGAGTCGCACTCGTGCCCACAGCGTCTCGCCCTCGACATGAGTGTGACCCGGCTTCAGGCGGTCCAACAGATCCTGCGCGATGTGCTGCTGTTTACGCAGAATCGTGCGGCGCGTGGACTCGGTGGGGTGTGCCGCGAACACCGGCTCGATGCTCAGCGAAGCGATCAACTCCAGCGTCTGTTCGAGCGAAAAACCCTCGGTGCGCAAGCGCGCAATGCATTCGGCAATGCCCCCGGGCTGCACCTTCGTGGCGTCGTTGAGATATTGGCGCCGTCGCCGCACCCGATGCACTTTCTCGGCGGTGTTGACCGCCTGAAACCAAATTGAAAAGGCACGGGTCAAATCGGTGGCCGTCGCCGGCGAGCGATTCTTGGTGCGCACCTGAAGATTGTCATCTCCGGCACCCGGATCGCCATCGCGTCGGCGTATGGCGGCCTGGCGATCGCCCTCGACCAGTTCGAGCAATGCATCGCCGCCCTGATCGCGCAGCATCTGCCCGATGAGTTCGCCGAGCGCGTGCACGTCCTCGCGCAGGCCTGCGTCCTTCACCGGAAACTGAATGTTTTGGCGATACATAATGCTAGGCTCTTGGGCTATGCGGAACCCATTATAATGAGCTTGTTGGCGCAGATCGCCATATTCCTTGCTGCTGCTGTCGTCGCCATACCGGTGTTCCGCCGCTTCAGACTGGGTTCCGTGCTGGGCTATCTCGCCGCCGGTATCGTCATCGGACCGGCCTGTTTCGGCTTCATCAAGCGCATCGACACGACGCTGCACATCGCTGAGTTCGGCATCGTACTCCTGATGTTCGTCATCGGTCTGGAACTTCAGCCGTCTCGCCTCCGGGCGCTGCGCAAACCCATATTTGGCTTAGGAATGGCTCAGGTACTGGCCGCCACCGCCGCCATCGGGGCGGCCGCGTATTTCGGCTTCGGCGAGACCTGGCAGTCCTCCCTGGTCATCGGCTTCGGACTCTCCATGTCCTCCACGGCCCTGGTCCTGCAGCTGCTGGCGGAGCGCAAACAGCTCAATTCCCAGTACGGGCGATCCGCCTTCAGCATTCTCTTGTTCCAGGACATGGCGGTCATGCCGGCGCTGGCCTTGCTGCCGCTGCTCGCGGTGGCTGCATCGCGTCCTTCAGCCCCGCCAGGCATCCTGCTGGTCCTGAAACTGCTCGCGGTTCTGGCCACGGTGGTCATCGGCGGCCGTTACGTGCTGCGGCCCATGCTGCGTATCGTAGCCGAAACCCGCGTGACCGAAGCCTTCACGGCGGCCGGCCTCTTGGTGGTCATCGGCACCTCGCTCCTGGTCGCTCAGGTGGGGCTCTCCATGTCCTTGGGAGCCTTTCTCGCCGGCGTGCTGTTGGCCGACAGCGAATTCCGCCACGAGCTCGAGGCGAACATCGAGCCCTTCAAAGGCCTGCTGCTGGGTCTGTTCTTCATCTCCGTGGGGATGTCGGCGAACCTGAGCCTGGTGCGCGATAAACCGCTGCTCATTCTCGGCCTGACCCTCGGCTTCATGCTGTTCAAAGTCGGCGTTCTGTATGTGATCGGCCGTCTATCGCGGCACTCGCCCGCCGTCAGCCAGGGCCTCGCCTTCAGTCTTCCCGCCGGCGGCGAATTCGCCTTCGTTCTGTTCGGCGCGGGGGCCAGTCTCGGCATCATGGATACAGAGACCGCGGAACTCCTGGTGCTGGTGGTCACGGCCTCCATGATATTGAGCCCGTTGGTGCTGGCGCTGCACGATAAGTTCTTCGCCGCCTCGGACCTCGATGACCGTCCCTTCGACACCCCGGTCGAATTGCACCCCAAAGTCATCATCGCCGGCTTTGGCCGTTTCGGCCAGATCATCGGACGCATCCTGCGGGCCAAACAAATTCCCTTCACGGCCCTCGAGGCCAGCCAGACGCAGGTGGACTTCCTGCGCCGGTTCGGCAATCAAATTTTCTATGGGGATGCGTCGAGATTGGAGCTACTGCGGAGCGCTCAAGCGGAAAATGCCGAGATCTTCGTGCTCGCCATCGATGACGTGGAAGCCTCGGTGCGCACCGCCGAATTGGTGCGCAAGCATTTTCCCCACTTGAAAATATTCGCCCGTGCCCGCAATCGGCAGCACGCGTTTCGCCTCATGGATCTTGGTGTCGACCACCTGGTGCGCGAGACCTTCGCGTCCAGTCTCGAAATCGCCGTGGAAGTATTGCAGGCGCTGGGGCTGTCCAAGCTCAAGGCTCAGGAAACCGCGCAGCGCTTTCGTATGCACGACGAAACCGCGCTGCTACGCCAGCATGCTCTGAAGGACGATGAGAAAAAACTCATTCAATCGGGCCGGGAATCCGCCGAGCAGCTGCTGCACCTGTTCGAGACCGATGCCGACGAACCGCAGGAAACGCCGGTGCGCACCGGCACTTGACGGCTTAATGAGAGTTCAGCAGCACCGTGGTGTCGAAACTCTCGAAGCTGGTGAGCACGCGCCGATAGGAATTTTGCATGATGCGCTCGGCGTTCTTGTCGGCGCGGGCGCCGAGTAGCATGCGGATCACCACATCGTCCTGCGGACGCGCCTTGTCCTCGCTCAAGATCTGATAGCTGAAACGCGCCAAGCGCTGAATCATTTCATTCGCGAATTTCAAGCGGATCAGATCCTGGCCATCGCCCATGCCCACCTTGGCCTCGTCGGTGATTTCGATGATGAGACGCGTGACAAATCGAGCCTTGTCGACCAAGCCTAAGTCGCTGAAGAACTCGATTTCGGATTGAATGTTCATCCGGCCGGGAAAAAGTCGATGGGTTTGGTGGCCGTCAAAGTCGCCACATCCTTCGCTTCGAACTTGAACAGTTTGATGCGTGCCAACAGTTTCTCCTCGAACGCAGGGTCGTTCAGGTCACTGGATACGATGCGTGCCGACAGAATGTCGCCGGAGGGAGAAATGGTCATTTCGATAACCACCTTGCCCTGCAGCGCCGGGCTGTCGCGCAGCGCCCGGGCGTACATGGAATCGATGGCGCCCTTGTTCTTGGTGAACACCAAGGCGATTTCCTCGGCGCCCCGCGATGCTTTGCCGCTGCCGCCGGCCCGGGTCGCGCCCGCATTGCCGGAGGCCAACGTCGGGTCCTTCACCTGCGCGGTGCGAATGCCATTCAATGAACCCGAACCCGCGGCCAAACCGCTGCTGGTGGGCGCACTGATGCCGCCGCTGGTCCCGCCGGCCTTCGAGGTGATGAGCGAGCGCTGCACCACGCTCACGTCACCGGGATCGGTGGTCTTCGGCTGATTCTTGGAAAGCTTGTCGAGGTCGACGTCCCGTAGTGCTGCGAGGTCATCGAGATTCGCCAGCAACCCGCTCTTCGACGCCTTGACGCGCGGATCCACGGGGGCCGGCACGGGCTTCTGCGCCACGGGCGCCTTTTCCACCGGCTTCTCCGGTTTGGGCGGGGGCGGTGGGGGTGGCGGCGGAGGCGGCTCCATCACCAATTGCACCACACGCTCGGGTAAGGAATCCGTATTCACCACCTGGTCATGGTGCGGCAGGAACGGCATGAGCACCGCAAGAATCGCGAACACGATGAGGAAGTTGCGAAATATCTTGCGAAACCGGCGCTCCATGTCCTCGGCAGGAGACCAGGGCAGTTCATACCGGCGGAAAAACGGCGGCAAATCGGTGGCGGTTCGGGTAGCGGTGGCCATTTAAGTCGCCGCCCTTTCGCGCTCGACCACGGCGAAGGAGACCTTGCCGTATTCCGCATCGCTGGCGCTCAACATGATTTTCTTCAAGACGCTGTACGGCGTGTTCTTGTCGCCCATGATGGTGACTTCACGCTTGGCGATATCCGTATTCTGGCCGCCGAGCTCCAGCTTGTTCTGTTCCACTAGGGCCGCCTTCAGCGGTTGATACACCGTGGGCGAATTGACGACGTCGGCAATGGAACCCACCAGCTTGCCGTTCACGTACACGGAATCCGTGGTCACCATGACCACGACGGTCGCGCCGGGCTTGCGTTCGGACAGCGACTGCGGAATGTGAATATTCTTGGTGTTAGGAAGAATGTCCACATCCGCGGTGTGCGCCAGCAGGAACACCACGAGGATGGTCATCATGTCGATGAAGGGCACCAGCGCGAAGTGGCTCGCGCCATGGCGACGTTTGCGTCGCGTTTGACGAATGCTCATGGGGGCGCGTCCGCGATGGCGATGTCAGGGAACAATTCGGCCTTGGAGAACGGCTGCACGGGCAGCTGGTACACACGCACCGTGTCCATGACCTGCACCAAGGTGTCATAGGACGTCGCGGGGCTGGGCAGCACCGTGGCATCCGTCATATCGGGAAACTGCGATTTGACCTGGCGTATGAACAGCGACAGACCATCCAGATCCAGACCCGTCGCCGTGTTCGGCAGGACCTTGAGCGGGCCCGAATTGCGATCATTCACCACCACATCGTCGGCGCGAATGATCACTTCGAGCTTCAATCCCTTCGGCAGGTCCACCGGAGCGGAGGTGTTGCTGGCCGGCAGGTTCAATTGCAGGATATTGGTCTTGGAAAACACCGCGGTGAATATCAAGAAAAATACCAGAATGACCATCATGTCGATCATCGGCACGATGTTCAAATCATCACGCCCCGAGTGATAGCGGGCGTGATTCCGTCGGACGAGGCGCGCGGACTTGGACTTCATGTCAGTGGATTCTGCGTTTCGTGTGCGTCCAAGAGATCAAATAGTGCTGCGCGCGGCGGCCGGGGCACGGGGCGCCGCCGGCGGAGCGGCGGGCACCGCGGCGGTTGGCTCATGCTGCCGTTCGGTTATGGAATTCAAGAACTTCACCGACGCGATTTCCAGGCTGTCGATCAGCGAGGTGGTCTTCGATTCCAGGAACATATGCGCCAGCAAGAGGGTGATGGCAACGCCGAGACCTGAGGCCGTGTTGTTCATGGCCACCGAGATGGCGGCGGCCAACAAGCTCGCCTTCTCGGCCGGGTTTGCGGTAGCCACCGCGCTGAAGGCACCGATCAAACCGGTGATGGTACCCAACAAGCCGATGAGCAGGCCGACGTTGGCGAGCGACGACAAATAGTGCGTGCGCTTCTCGATGCGCGGAATGACTTCGAGAAGACTTTCGTCCATGGCCTTCTCGATGTCGTCGCGGCGGCGGGCACTGGCCACGCGGGCGACGCCATAGTTCAGGATGGTGGCGATGGACGCCTTGGAATTCTGCGTGAGGGCCACGACCTGCTTGAAGTTGCCCGTGCTCAAGGCCGGCACCAGGTCATCCCACAGGCCGCGATTGCGGATGGTTTCGCGCGTCAGGTAGAGGTACCGCTCGATGGCGATGGACACTCCG